>VFQR01000105.1_pt1 | contig 205591 bp, 192 predicted proteins | sample 3512321 | NCBI WGS metagenome assembly VFQR01 (sample SAMN10412374, study PRJNA504923) | tailings metagenome | isolation source: Relicate 3 Philex TSF1 revegetated site | place: Philippines: Tuba, Benguet | collected 2017-08-29
ACAAGCCTCAAACGGAATCCCTCGATTCCAGTTTCACGTCCGATGCTCTAGGCTGGCACACAAGCTGAGACCGGTCGCAAGCGGCGGAGTGATTCGACATTGATGCGCCAGCGGCTGCATCTCCTCCCGCGCCAAGGTCTCCCGCGCTGTCCGCGTCGAGACCCTGTCTCGCGAAGGCGGGAAAGCCATCGTCCAATGCTCGGTCTGACTCCTCCGCGGTTTGCGTCTCAACGGAACCAGGACGCTGGCACGGTCACCAAACTCGGGAACAGAACCAGCAGCGCAATGAGAATCATCTCGGCCAGAAGGAATGGCCAGACACCCCTCACAGCCGACCCCATGGAAACTCCGCTGATTCCGCACACTGTGTTGAGGACGGTTCCGACGGGGGGCGTGATCATGCCGACCGCAGTAGTCATGATGAAGATGACCCCGAAATAGACCGGGTCGATCCCGGCCGCCGTTACGAGCGGCATGAGGATGGGCACCAGAATGATGATCGAGGGCGCGAAATCGAGCACCATGCCGATGACGAAGACCGTCAGAACGATCAGGGCCATCAGCAGGATCGGCGATTCGATGAATGGACTGAGCAGACTGATGAGCTGGCTGGGCAGATTGGAAATCGCCATCATGAACCCGGTGATCATGGAGGCCGCCACCAGCAGCATGATCACTGCCGTCATGAGACCCGCGTTGAGCATCGCGGTATAGAGCAGCCGCGGTGTCAGCTCCCGATAAACAACCAGCCCCACGAACAGTGCATAGGCGGCGGCAACGACGCCGGCCTCCGTGGGGGTGAAGACGCCGAACCGCAGACCGACCAGGATAATCACCGGCAGCATCAACGCCCAACCGGCGGTCAGGATGGCCTTCGGGATGTCCCTGCGCGGCAGTTTGGGCCGGACCGCCGCCGTTTCCTTTCCGGAGACGAGCCACCAGGCAACCAGGAGGCTCAGCCCCATCAGGAGGCCCGGCACGATTCCGGCCAGGAACAGACCGAGGATGGAAATGTTTGCGGTGACGCCCAGGATGATGAACCCGACAGAGGGCGGGATAACGGGGGCAATGATGCCTGTCGCCGCCATCAAGCCCGTGGCCCGATCCATTCTGTAGCCCGCATCCCGCATGAGGGGGATCAGCATGACCGCGAGCGTCGCCGTGTCCGCGATCGCGGATCCGGAGAGGCTGGCCATCAACAACCCAGTGCCGATGACCACGTAACCGAGGCCGCCACGCAGGTGACCGACGAGCGCCAAGGCCACGTTCACGATGCGGCGGGAGAGGCCGCCGGCGTTCATGAGTTCGCCGGCAATGAGAAAGAACGGGATCGCCATCAGCGGATAGCTGTCCGCGCCATTCACCAGCCGTTGCGCCAGGATCTGCGCATCCAGATTTCCCATCAGCAGCATCAGCGCGACCGCCGACAGCATGAGGGCGAAGCTGATGGGTATCCCGATGCCGATCGCACCAAAGAGAGAGCCGAGGAATACCAGGCCGGTCACTGCATTCTCTCCGAAGTTTGCGCGGGGGTCACGGCCAGTGGCGGCTCAGCGCCTTCTGCTCCCGCCCATGTGGTGGGCAGGGTGCCGCGCAGCGAGCGCCACAGCCCAAGAAGGAGACAGGCAGCCATCGTGACGGCGGCGACGAGCCCTGCGGCGTAATTGAGGCCGACGGGAATTCCCGACAGTGCAAGGCGGTTGTTCCATTCGATGAGGGTAAGTGACCAGCTGCCCTTTCCAAGCAGCCAGCAGCACCAGAGCATCAGGCCGTATGAGACGAGAAAGCAGGTGAAGCGCGCCTTTTGTGGCAACCGGGCGACCAGTGCGTCGACGCTGATATGCGCGCCCTTGGCCAAGGCGACCGAGGCTCCCAGGAAGATGATCCAGACGAGCAGCACGCGGGAGACTTCAACGGAAAACGGAATGCCTGAGCTGAAGCCGTACCGCAGTACAACATTCAGGAAGACCAGGAGGCTCATTACGGTCATGCCGACGACTATTAGGACGTCAAAAGCCTTGAAAAGCCACTGCAACGGCCTGGGCATAGCTGCTCCAAAAAGCTTGTGCGCGCGTGCGGCTACCCTCGGGCACTAACGAGGATCCGGAGACCGTGAGCAGGGCGCTTCCAGCATGCTGGCCTGGCACAGACACCCCATCGCTTGATGAAGGCCTGCCTTGCTCATCCGGTCGAACAACGCGCAAGGGGCAAAGGTGACGATCCTCCAGCCAGTTTGATAGGATGTCTCGAGCGACGCTTCCGGCGTCAGATACCTTCCACCACGGCCAGATGCGCCTTGGAATACTTCTTTCGGACCTTGATCGCTTTCTGATACTCGGGCGAGTTGTAGCAGGCGAGGGCGGTCTCGTAGTCCTTGAACTCGATCACTGCCAACCGGTTCGCTTCAGGACCCTCCATGACCTGACTCGTCCCGGCGCGAACGACGAAGGCCGCTCCATATTTGTCGAACGCTGCCTTGTTCAACGCAATATATTCCTTGTAGCCCTCCTGGTCTGCAATATCGACCATCGCAACCCAGTATCCTTTCTTGGTCATATGCTTCCTCTCCCTGCAGAAATTCCTGGCCCTATCGCGGAGGGTGCGGACGGCCTGTGCGTTCACCCTTCACGGCACGTGCGGTTGCCGTTGATCCTCCTCGATCACACGGCTAGAACCCAACCCACAAACGTTGACTACAATGTGGACAACCTGCCCAAGAACGTGTATTCCCGCCCTGGTCCGTTGTCAAGCTTGCCAGGAGATGCGCCATGAGCCGGAGTGACCTCCAGGACGAGAGCGATGCAAGAGCTCCGACTCACGTGCAGGGAGCGGCCTCGTTCTCGAAGTTCATGACGGTGTTGCGGATCATCGCGGATGCCCCCGGAATGCTTGATATTGCCCAACTGACAAAGCGGGCGCCCTTTCCGCGGGCAACGGTCTACCGCCTCGTGTCGGCGCTCATTGCGGAGGGACTCGTCAAGCAGTCAGGGGAGGGCGGAACGTTTCGCCTGGGGCCGCGCCTCCTCCAGCTTGCTGCCAAGACCTGGGAGGACTTCGACCTGCGGACCATCGCACGGGACTTTCTGGTATCCCTCCGCGACGCTACGGATGAGGCCGTGCACCTTGCGGTGCCCAGCCACAACCGGATGGTCTACATAGACAAGCTGGTAGGCTCCAGCACGGTTCAGATGAAAACCAGCATTGGCGGCCAGGTTGAACTTCACTCCACATCCGTGGGCAAGGCGTGGTTGTCTGGCCTGCCGGACCAGCGGCTGTTGGACGTCCTCCAGAGCCTGGATCTAAGACGACATACCGCCAAGACGTTCACGACTCCCGAAGCGCTGTTCGATGAATTGAAACGGACGCGCAAGCAGGGTTTCGCGTTCGATGACGAGGAGAACGAGCCGGATATCCGCTGTCTTGGCAGCCCGATCTTCAATCGGTCGGGGGAACCGGTTGGAGCAATAAGCATCAGTATGCCCGTGTATCGGCACGACGAGCGGCGCCACGAGCTCTGCGGAAGGCTGGTGCGTGAAACGGCGAAACTGATCAGTGCCGAATTGTCCAGGATGGTGTAGCCCCAGGCACGCCGCCTCGCGTGTGGCCATCATTGGCGTACGGAGGCGGGCCGGATTTTGTGCGCCGCCAATTGATCCGTCATCTCGGCCCTATCGCAGACTCCGCGGGTGTGCTGCCGCCGGCGGTCGCGGCCCACGCACCAGCCCTGCGACGCAGATGTCGCACCACCTGCCGTGAGCCATACCAGGGCGTTTCCATGAGTGCTTCGTCGATGAGGTGCATCAGTTCGAGGTTGTCCGGCGTCTCGCCTGCCGGCTGTCGATAGAACAATGCCCGCGAGATCGAGACCAATTCGCTGGCGGCGGATCGAGAGTTATGCAGAGCATCAATTCAACTGAGGCGCATAGACGGGCGTCGGGATCTGCTCCATGCGCGCCTTGATCTGCAGCGCGAGGAACTTTGAGAAGAACCGCGACAGGGCGAGGTTGCCGCCGTGGATCCACAGATTCTCCTGCGCGACCGGCTTGTACATGTTGCGCAATTCGCCGTGCCAGGGACCGGGATCGTTGCGTGTTCCCGATCCCAATCCCCAGCAGGTGCCGATCCGCTCGCCCACCTCGCGCGAGACGATGCCGCCAATGACCTCGTGCATGGACTGATAGCCGGTCGACTGAACGATGGCATCCGCCTCGATCTCGGAGCCGTCCGTGAAGCGGATGCCGCCCGGCTTCAGCCGGTCGATCTCCACCCCGCTCTTGATCCGGATCTCGCCGTCGATGATGAGCTGGGAAGCACCAACGTCGATGTAGTAGCCCGAGCCCGTGCGGTACGCCTTCATCATCAGTCCAGACTCGTCCGGGCCGAAGTCGAGCAGGAACCCTCTGGCGGCAAGTTGCTCGTAGAAGCCCGCGTCGCGCGCGCGGATCCTGTCATACAACTCTCTCTGGATCGCCGGCTGAAGGGCAAACGGCGTGGCGGCCGCCAACAGGTCGGCGCGGTCGACGTCGAGTCCTCTTTCGACCGCATCCTCCGAATAGATGTCGAAGGCCATTTCCATGAGCGTGTCCGACCGCACCACAGTGGTCGGCGAACGCTGGATCATGGTTACGTCGGCCCCGGCCTCCCAGAGGTCAACAGCGACATCGTGGGCGGAACTCGCGGCGCCGATCACCGCGACCTTCCGGCCGGCGAATACCGACCCGTCGCTGTACTGGCTGGAATGGATGATCTCGCCGGCGAAGCTCTCCTGGTCCTTGAGCGGAACGATCCTGGGCGGCCCGTAGGCGCCCGTTGCGAAGACGAGTTGCGTCGGTCTGAGCGTCACCGGTGCGCCGTCGCGCCGCAGATTCACGGTCCAGCGCCTTGCCCCCTCGTCGAAGCGCGCCGAGACGCACTCCGTGCTGCCCCAGTAGGTGAGCTCCATGACCTTCACGTACATCTCGAGCCAGTCGCCCATCTTGTCCTTGGGCGTAAAGACGGGCCAGTTGGCGGGAAAGTGGATGTAGGGAAGGTGGTCGTACCAGACAGGGTCATGCAGCACGAGCGAGCGGTAGCGGTTGCGCCAGGAATCGCCGGCCCTAGCATTCTTCTCGACGATCACGGTCGGGACGCCGAGCTGCTTCAGGCGCGCGCCCAGCATGATGCCGCCCTGGCCACCGCCGATGATCAGGCAGTAGGGGTCGCTGCCCTGCGTGAAGGCTGCCTCTTCCGCTGCTCGACGTTCGCTCCAGGTGGTGCGGTTCCTGTCGGCGCCGTGCCGCACGCCGAGCGGCCGGTTCCGGCCGACAGGTTCTTCGTGGCCCGCGAGCGACTGCAGGCTGGTCAGGATCGTGCGGCACTTGCCGTGCTCGAGCCTGAAGATGCCGCTGCCGGCACCAGTGGCGGTGGTGAAGGTGAACCAGGCTTCGACAGTATCGCTCCCGGACGCCTGAGTGACTTTCCAGTCAGACGGGCCGACCTCGGCCAACTGGCTCTCCAGCATGGCGGCGATGGCGGGCTTGCCTTCGAGGGTCTTGATGTTCCAGGTGAAAGCCAGGAAATCGCGCCAGTAGCAGTCGTCGAGGAAGCCGGCGAGAACGGCCTCGACGTCGCCCTCTGACAAGGCCTTCGAGAACCCGGCCAACCAGGTGGCGGCCTTCGCTGCGGGTGCGGTATCGTGCATTCCTCGGCCCCCGGGTCACTTGGATGAGCCGCCCAGCGGACGGCGAAAAGCACCCCCGATCACGACCGGCGCTCCTCAGTCGCCGAGCGGTTCCATCGCCCTGCCTTTGCGGTGGTTGATCACGGTATACTTGATGCGCCTCAACGTCTCTCGCGCATCGGGCTCGAGCTGATAACCGACGGCGGTGGCGACGAGATCGAGGATGGCGAGGAACGCGTATCGGGACGCCGTTGGTTTCAACGCATCCGGATACTCCGGCACGTCTACCGTCAGTGCGAGGTCGACCGCGACCGAAAGGTCGCTCGCCGGGGCGGTGATGGCGATGGTTCGCGCCCGGTAGTGCCGCCCGAGAGCGACCGCCTCGACAACCTCGCGGGTGCGCCCCGTGCTCGAGATGGCGATGATAAGATCGTTAGGCTTGAGCGCCGACGCGGTCATCTTCATGACGTAGGGGTCGGAATGGGCCGAGACCAGAACGCCGTACCTGAAAAGGCGATTCTGCGCTTCGAGTGCCAGAGTGGACGAGCTGCCTCCAAGCCCGAACACGAGCACCTGACGAGCACTCGCAATCATCTCGGCAGCCCGCACGACGTTAGCGGGATCGATAGTGTCCTCCACGGCAGCCAGCGCCTTGCGGGCCTCGCCGAAGACGGTGCTCCAGAGCGGCGTCCGATCCTCGCCCCGCTCCGGCCGCGTCGTCGGCGCGAAATACAACTGACCGACCACGACGCTCTGTGCGAGCTTCAGTTTGAAGTCCCTGACACCTTCGCATCCGATCGCCCGACAGAAGCGCGTGACGGTCGGCTCGCTGACGCCGGCACGCTGGGCGATCTGGGCGTTCGACGCATCGACCGAAAAGGAGACATCGGCCAGCACTGTGTCGGCAACGCGCCGCTCGGCCCGACGCAGTTCGCTGTAGGAATCCTTGATCTGCGAGATGATGTCGGGAATGGGCTTCGCCTGCGCCTCGCCACCGTCCCCTGAAGAAACGGTCTCGTCGCGCTTCGCTCGGCCCATGGCTTCCATTGTCAACATGCCTCGCTCGCCCGCCGGCGGGCCCATATCGCGCAAAAAGGGCGGACCACCCGCGCTTGTCGCGGCACTATGTTGGAAAGTTACGTTCTTATCAAGCGATCAATGGCTTGATCTGCAAGCCGCTAGCCAATCCGCGAATAGGGCTGTCAGGAGTGTCTTGACTCGCGATGTTGGATAGTTTCACACTGCTGGACCAGACGGCCCGACAGAGGCTGCGGACCCGGAGGGGAACAGTCGCAACATGATGGCCCGCAATTCCATCCGACCCAAGATGGAGGTCGTCGAGGCGACGAAGGTGTACTCGACCGGGTCGGGGGATCACCTGGCGATCGACCGCTGTTCGCTGGACGTCCGCGACGGCGAGATCGTCTCGATCGTCGGCCCGTCCGGCTGCGGCAAGACCACACTGCTGTGGTCGATGTCGGGGCTGCACGGGCTCTCGTCGGGCGAGGTCCGTCTCGACGGGGTGCCGGTGACCGGGCCGAGGCCCGAGATCGGCATGATCTTCCAGGAGGCGAATCTCCTGCCGTGGCGCAACCTCGATGCGAATATCCGTTTCCCCTTCGAAATCATGGGCGCGAAGCCCGACCGGGTGTGGGTCGACGAGCTGCTGAACCGCGTGGGGCTGGAAGGATTCGGCAAGAGATATCCGCGCGAACTCTCGGGCGGCATGCAGCAGCGTGCCGCCCTGGTCCGTGCGCTCTCCTACAAGCCGTCGGTTCTCCTGATGGACGAGCCCTTCGGCGCGCTCGACGCGTTCACCCGCGAGGAGATGAACCGGCTCGTCGAAGAAATCTGGCTCGATACGCACACGACCATCGTGCTGATCACCCACTCGATCGACGAGGCAATCTTCCTGGCGGATCGGGTCGTCGTGCTGAGCGCGAGGCCGGGGCGGGTCGCGAGCATCCACGAGGTGCCTTTTCCGCGGCCGCGCTCGCTCGAGATCATGTCGACGCGCGAGGTGTTCGACCTCACCAATACGATCAAGAAGGAGATCGTGGGCGAGAGGCGAAGCCGGTACCCGCAAGCGAAGGGGGCAGGCGCGCAGGTTTCAGCGGGCGCAGCCGAGTGAGGGTGAGTTGACCGACACCGATGCCATTCCCGATTTCCGGACCAAGCCTGGTGGAGACGGCGTCGGCATCTCCAACATGTCGGCCCTGACGGCCGGGCCCGGGATCAGGACCTTCGGGGAGGTGGCTGCGATCCTGACAGTCGCCTTGTTGGTGATCGGCGGCACCGAACTGCTTCTTATCGCCTTCTCTGTGCCTCACTACATCATGCCCAAGCCGAGCCAGATCGCGGTTGCGCTGGTAACGGAGTTCCCGCACATCGCCCCGCATCTCGGCCACACGCTCATTTCCCTGTTCACCGGCTTCGCCATCGGCGCCAGCATCGGCCTGATCCTGGCGGCGGTGATCACGCAGTTTCCCTTCGCCGAGAAGATCATCGCCCCCTACATCCTGCTGCTCGTCACGACGCCGATGCTGGCGCTAGTGCCGCTCCTGATCCTGCGGCTCGGTTTCGGCTACGAGCCGCGCATCGTCGCGGTGGCGTTGGCGGCCGGCCCGATGGTCATGATCAACGCGGCCACCGGCTTCCGGCGGGTCGACTCGGCCAAGATCGCGCTGGCCCGCTCCTATGGAGCCTCGACATTCCAGATATTCTGGAAGGTACGTGCACCCATGGCCCTGCCGATGATCCTGGTCGGCCTCATGATCGGTTCGATCTTCGGCCTGCTGACGGCCGTCGGCGCCGAGATGGTCGGAGGCGGTTTTGGCCTGGGCAACCGCCTGACCTCCTATTCCTCGATGATCCAGATGCCGCAGTTCTTTGCGGTGGTCCTGATCCTCTCGATTCTGGGCATTCTCATCTACGTGACCTTCTTCCTGCTGGGGAAGAGATACGCGAGCTGGGAGGCCTGAACCCAGGTCCGATGTCGGGAGGCAAGGGCATCGGGACCGCAGAAGGCGCACCGTTCAATCAACAGGGGAAGATCCGATGAAGAAGCTCTCCGTACCTGCAGACATTACTCGCCGCACATTCCTACAGGTGTCCGCGGCCGGCGTTGTGACCGCCGGTTCGATCGGATCGGTGGGCCGCGCTTTCGCCGATCCCTACACACGGTTCACCTGGATCTCGCCACGAGGCACGCTCGAGGTACTCGACGACTATGCCTTCTGGATCGGCCGGAAGATGGGCTATTTCGACGAGCTCGAGTTCAGCCCGGACATGCAGCCGGGGCCGTCGGACGGCACGGCGACGGTCAAGTTTGTCGACGTCGGGCAAGCCGACATGGGTTTCCCTTCTCCCGGCGTCTTCTCCTTCGCACTCGAGAACGACATGAAGCTGAAATCCGTCTTCCATATGGGCGCACGGGACACGTTCAGCCTCGCATTCCGCAAGGGCGAAGGCACCAACGACCTGAAGGAGCTGGAAGGCAAGACGATCCTGCTCGGCTCTGCCGCCTGGCAGGCGATCGTCGATCCGATGCTGGCGGTCCAGGGCGTCGACGTCTCGAAGGTCAACTATGTCGAGGCCGGCTGGCCGACCTGGGCGACCGCCCTCCAGGCCGGCCAGGGCGACGCAGCCCTCAGCTGGGAAGGCCTGCGTGCCGAGTGGATCGGCACCGGGCTCGACTTCGAGTACTGGCTTGGGGTGAAGCATTCGCCTCTGTTCGCCAATACGTTCGTGGTCCGGGCTGCCGACCTCGAAGACGCAGACCGCAAGGCCTTCCTCGACCGCTACCTGAGGGGCTGGGCGATGGGGCTGGAGTTCGCCTACCACAACCCGCGCGCTGCTGTGGAAGCCGTCTTCGAGCAATTCCCGACGCTCGCCAGCAATATCGGCCCCGAGCTGGGCGTGACGTCCATCCTCCAGCAGATCGAAGTCTTCCGGGGCGACATGGACAAGCGCAGGGGATGGGGCGATCACGACATGGAGGCGTGGCAGACCTTCTTCGACCAGATCCACGGGCTCGGCCAGATCAGCTCGCCCGTCGATGCGGAAGACGTCTGCACCAACGCCTGCATCGAGGCGGCCAACAATTTCGACCACGACCAGGTGAAGGCCGATGCCGACGGCTACGAACTAAGCGAGGAGTTCGCCGCGATCGACGTCGAGGCGGTGCGGGCCGGGCTCTACGATCAGGCCGTTCCGGGCTGATCCAGCCTGACTGTCGCAGCATGACACGGGCGGCCGTGCGCCGCCCGTGCGGGACCGAACGAGCAACGGGGAGGAGCTTATGGCCGACAAGGTCAGGGTACTGGTCGTCGGGCTGGGGAACATGGGTGCGTCGCATGCGAGCGCCTATCACCGCAATCCCGGCTTCGAGATCGCGGGGCTGATGAGCCGCAGCATCAAGTCGAAGAAGATCCCGGCCGAGCTCCAGGCCTATCCGTTGTTCGAGGATTACGACGAGGCCTTGCGCCAGACGCAGCCCGATGCCGTCTCGATCAATACATGGCCGAACACGCACGCCGAATATGCCATGAAGGCAATGCATGCGAATGCCCATGTCTTCATGGAGAAGCCCCTCGCCACCAATATTGAGGACGCCGAGGCGGTGGTGAAGCTGGCCAGGGAGAAGAACCGCAAGCTGGTCCTGGGCTATATCCTGCGGGTCCATCCGAGCTGGGTGAAGTTCATCGAGCTGGGCAAGACGCTCGGCAAGCCGCTGGTCATGCGTCTCAACCTGAACCAGCAGAGCAACGGGCCGGCCTGGACGTGGCACAAGAACCTCATCGACAGCCTCATCCCCATCGTCGACTGCGGCGTGCACTATGTCGACGTGATGTGCCAGCTGACGGAGGCCAAACCGGTCCGGGTGCATGGCATCGGGGCCAAGCTCTGGGACGACGCGGCCAAGCAGAACTACGGCCACCTCCACGTGACCTTCGACGACGGATCGGTCGGCTGGTACGAGGCCGGCTGGGGGCCGATGATGAGCGAGGAAGCGTTCTTCGTGAAGGACGTCGTCGGCCCTCGCGGAGCAGTGTCGATCGTGCCGGGGCATTCCGAAGGGAAGGACCAGCTTACCGACGTTTCCGACTCGGCCGATATCGACCGCCATACCAAGACAGACGCAATCCGCTATCACCACGCCGAGGTCGGGCCGGACAAGAACTTCGTCAAGAAGGACGAGCTCTTCAACATGGAAGACGAGCCCAGACACCAGGAACTGTGCGACCGTGAGCAGGCCTTTTTCCTGAAGGCGATCCAGGAGGATCTCGACCTCAGCGGATCCATGGACGCAGCGGTCAACAGCCTGCGCATCGTGCTCGCGGCCGAGCAATCGATCCACGAGAAGCGCGCCATCGAGCTGGCCTAAGGCCTGCCTGCTCATGCAGCGTGGCCCGGCGCAGCCTTACGGGAGTGCCCGATGAGTGACCCGGCATCCGCCGAACGCTACGATCTTGTCCTGCGGGGCGGACGCGTGCTCGATGAGCGAAACGGAGTGGACGCCGTCCTCGACGTGGCGGTCAGGGATGGGAAGATCGCCGCGGTTGGCGAGGGGCTTGCAGCCGCCGCATCGCGGGTCGACGACGTTGCCGGCGCCATCGTCGCGCCGGGGCTCATCGACATCCACACCCACGTCTATCACAAGGCGACGTCGCTCAGTGTGGATCCGGACTTCATCGCTCGCCGTTCGGCAACGACCACCCTGGTCGACGCAGGCAGTGCCGGAGCCGGCAACTACGACGGACTGCGCGACTATGTGATGGCCCGGTCTCCCTACCGAATCTTAGCGTTCCTCAACATCTCCTTTCCCGGCATTTTCGGGTTCGACAAGGGACTGTCGCTGGGCGAGGCCGCGCTGCGCGAGATGCTGCCGGTCGACCGTTGCGTCGCCAAGATCGAGGAGAACCGCGACCGCATCGTCGGCGTCAAGGTGCGGATCGGCGGCGTGGTGACCGGGAAGTTGGGCCTCGGCGCGCTGGAACTGGCACTCGAGGCGGCGGAGGCCGTCGGCCTGCCGCTGATGACGCATATCGGAACGGCGCCACCGAGCTATGCCGACGTCGTGTCCATGCTTCGGCCCGGCGACATCCTCACCCATTGTTTCCGGCCCGCGCCCAACGCGGCACTGGACGAGGATGGCAAGGTGCTCGACGCGGTCCTGACCGCGCGTAGGCGGGGGGTTCTGTTCGACATCGCGCATGGGATGGGGGCGTTCGGTTACTCGGTAGCGGAAGGCGCGCTGCGCGCCGGCTTTCTGCCGGACGTGATTTCCTCGGACGTGCACGTGATTGCTGTCGATGGGCCGGGCTACGACCTCCTTCACACGATGAGCAAGCTGCTCAATTGCGGCCTGTCGCTGCCGGAGGTGATCGGCATGTCGACCAGTCGCCCGGCACTGGCGATCCGCCGGCCAGAACTCGGACATCTGGGCGTGGGCGCCCCAGCCGATGTGACCGTACTTCGGCAGACAGCCAGTTCCTATGTCTTCCAGGACGTGGAAGGCGTTACGCGGCAGGGATCGATGCTGCTCCAGCCCGAAGCCGTCTACCTCGCGGGACGGCCGATGGAGATCGCCCGCCGCCCGTTCGAAGAGCCTTACGTCCTGGATAGAGGCGGCGGGATTCATCCGCCCAGTTGCGGGGGCGATCATTGAGCTACAAGGCGATATACGCTTACGCCTGGGATCTCGCGGAAGCCGGCGTTGCCTCGGCCGTCCAAGAGTTCCGCCGCCTTGGCCTCGACACGGTGACGATCGCCGGAAGCTACCATGCCGGAAAGTTCCTGCGGCCGCACGGCAGAACCGGCAAGGTCTACTTCCCGGATGACGGCACCGTCTATTTCAGGACCGACCCCTCGTGCTACGGCGACATCAGGCCCGTTCCGAACGGGCCGCTGGGCGAGCGGGACGTGCTCCGCGAACTGGTCGACGCGGCGGGCATCGGCGTCAATGTATGGCTTGTCGTGCTGCACAATACGCGGCTCGGCATGGCGCATCCCGAATCCGTCGTCCGCAACGCCTTCGGCGACCCCTATCTCTACAGCCTTTGTCCGGCCGCGCCGGCAGCCCGGCAATATGCCGTTGGTCTCGCCCGCGACGTGACGCAGAACTATGCGGTGCGGGGCATCTCGATCGAGTCCCCGGGATTCGCGCCATATGTTCATGGCTACCACCACGAATTCGCGCTGATGAAGTCCAACCGCTGGTTGGAGAACCAGCTCGGGCTGTGCTTCTGCGACCACTGCCTCAACGCGGCGGAGGCCCGCGACATCGACGCGCATCGGCTGAAGGCTCAGGTCGCTGCCGATATCGAAACCTATCTGGCCAGCGACGTCGACCATCCCGACGACATGGCGGAGGCCTACTGGCTGGCCGACGTCGCCTCGGGCGGCGACCTGCGCCGCTATCTGGAGATGCGCAGCGACATCGTGACCTCGCTGGTGGCCGAAGTCCGCGCCGCCGTGCGGCAGGATGCGGAGGTCGCGGTGATCCCCTCCGTCGCGCGCCCCACCGGCGGTTGCTGGTACGAGGGCATGGACCTGGAGGCGCTGGCACGATCGCCTGGCATCATAGAGGCATGCTTCTACGAGCCCAGCGCGGCGCGGGTGAAGTCCGATCTGTTCGACATCCGCCGCCGCATGAAGGGAAAGGGCAAGCTGCGCGGCATCCTTCGGCCCGCCCATCCCGATCTCGGCAACCGGACCGAGTTCCTGGCCGCCGTCGAGGCGCTGCGCGCGGGCGGCGTGACCGAACTCGCATTCTACAATTGGGGCCATCTGCGGCAGGTCAATCTCGGCTGGATCGGCGATGCGCTGCGGGGGCACGCGTCATGAATGGCCAGTTCTCCGGCAAGACGGTCGCCATTACCGGTGCCGCGGGCGGCATCGGCCGATGGCTCTGCAGGCTGTTCGGGACGGATGGCGCGACCATTGCCGCACTCGATCGCAACGACACAGTGGTAGACTTCGTCGAGACGCTCGCTGCCGAAGGCATATCCGCCAAGGGCGCCGTGGCCGACATCTCGTCGCCCGAGGAGGTCGCGGAGGCCTTCGCCGGATTCGGGGACGTGCATCTTCTCGTCAACAACGCGGGGGTATCGCGTCATTCCACGCTTGCCGCCACCGACCCGGGCGGCTGGAACGACGACATCGCCTCGAACCTCAACGGCGCCTATGCCTGCGCCCATGCGGTCCTGCCGCAGATGGTGGCGCGGCGCAGCGGCTCGATCATCAACGTCGCGTCGGTCAACGGCCTCTACGCCCTCGGCGATCCGGCCTACAGCGCCGCCAAGGCCGGAATGATCGCCATGACGAGGGCGCTCGCAATGGAATACGGCCGGCACGGCATACGCGCCAACTGCGTGATGCCGGCGACCGTCCGCACGCCGATCTGGGACGAACGCCGCGCCAAGGACCCGAACGTGCTGAAGATGCTGGAACGGTGGTACCCGCTGGGGCGCATCGTCGAGCCGGAAGAGGTGGCGCGGGTGATCGCCTTCCTCGCCTCCGATGCAGCAAGCGCCATCACGGGGGCCGTCATCCCGGTCGATTGCGGGCTGACCGCCGGCAACATCGTGATGGCACGGGAGCTGACGCTCGAGGAATTCTGAAGGAGGGCCTAGTGGACCGGCTGTGCATGGGTCCGATAGGGCTTGGGTGGTTCGCCGAGACCCATGCGGAGAGGATCGCCGGCGTTCCGGAGATCGAACTCGCGGCGCTGTGCACGCGGCGGCCGGACCGTCTGGCCGCGATGGGCGTAAAGTTCGGCGTCAGGACGCTTTGCCAGGACCATCAGGACATGCTTGCCCAACCGAACCGACAATCGAGTGTCTCCGAGACCTGCGGCAGGCTCCTCCCATGAGGGGTCTCGCCGAAACGATCCGGACGCGGCTTCTGCCGCTCGACCGGACGCTCGACACGCTCGAAACCCCCACAGTGCTCGTCGACGCGCCGATTGCCGAGGCCAATCTGCGCCGCTGGCAGGAGCGGTGCGATCGGGCGGGCATTGCCAACCGGCCGCATATCAAGACCCATCGCAGCGTCGCCTGGGCCTTGCGTCAGGTCGAACTGGGCGCCGCCGGGATCACGGTTCAAACGGTCGGCGAGGGAGAGGTGATGGCCGATGCGGGCATCTCCGACATATTGCTGACGACCAACACGCTTGGCCAAGCGAAGCTCGCGCGCCTGGGTGCTCTGGCTGCACGATGCGATCTTTCCGTCGTCGCCGACAGCCGGGAGGTGGTCGACGCCGCTGCCGGGGCCGCGCTCGCGGCCGGCGCGAGGCTGCGGGTGTTGATCGAGTGCGACACCGGCGGCGGCCGCTGCGGCGTCTCGTCGCCTGACGAGGTCGTGTCGCTTGCAAGCCATGTCTCCCGCTTCGGCCACCTGACGTTCGGCGGGCTGATGACCTATCCCGCCGCGGGGCGGAGGCGGCAATCGGGTGAACTGCTCCAGGCTGCCGTCGACGCGCTCCATACCACCGGGATCGGGGTGCCGGTGGTGACTTCCGGCGGAAGCCCCGACATGTGGAGCGACGAGGGGCTCGCACCCGTGACCGAGTATCGGGCGGGCACCTACATCTACAACGACCGCTCGCTGCTTGAACGGGGCACCGCGACGCTCGACCAATGCGCCATCACGGTGCTCGCCACAGTGGTCAGCCGCCCGACGGCGGATCGCGCCATCGTCGACGCCGGGTCGAAGGCACTCACCTCCGACCTGCTCGGTCTCGACGGCTACGGCATGGTGCTCGAACACCCGGAGGCGGTGCTCTATCAGCTCAACGAGGAGCATGGGCTGATGGACGTGTCGGGCTGCGCCTCCAAGCCGAGGATCGGCGACCGCGTCCGCATCCTGCCCAACCACGCCTGCGTCGTGTCGAACCTCTTCGACAGGGTGGCCATCGTCGCGGAAGGACGCCTGTTCGGATCACTGGCCGTCGACGCGCGCGGCCGCTCCGCCTGAAGCCTGACCATCGAAGGAAGCACGATGCCGAAGAGGCGTTTCGGAACGTCGCACGTCCGAGATCGAAGCCGTCGCCTACAGACCGCTCTGAATTATCGCACATCGACGGAAATCGAGTGTCGCTGCCCCGACCTCTTTTTCGAGCTGACGCGCAACCTGACGAACTCGCTCGCCGGCTGCCTCCGGGGCGAGGGGTAAAACTTCTCCGGGCACCTGCCGGATCGGGGCAGGCGGTGCGAGGGACGCCAAAAAGACTGGCGACGGGAATTGGCGCTTCGACGGGGTGCAGCCCGCCTTAAGACGTGTCGATCGGCCTGAGCCACCGGCCGACAGGAGCGCGGCCGGAGCATGGTGCGACGGGGCCGGATGCGAGGCCGCGCCGGGCGGACCGGCGGGCGGGCCAGCGCGTGTCGGGCAGCATGGCGGCGAGCGCCGCGGCCAGCACCCTGAGGCGCTCGGCAAGGCGGACGGCGTCCTCGGGCCCGTTGCCCGCCGCAGCGATGATATCGGCCGCGAGCGCCGGCACCCCAATCTCCTCGAAGACGAACTCCGCCGCCGCGGCCTCTGCCTGCCGCAGCAGCCAGAGCACGATCAAGCGGACCGGCGCGGACCGATGGGCGGCCTGCTCGGCAAGGACGGCGAGCGCAACGAGGAGTGCTGCGATGCGCCGCAGCGTCCTGTCGTCCCTCCTTGCCGCATGCACGTCCATGTCACCGCCTTTCGTCACCGGCGGACATTGTCGCGCGGGTCGGGGAGGCGTTGACGAGATCGGCTCAGAATTCGCGGAAGTCGTTGATCCGGCTGGAGAGGGCCTCGGAATCGATCCACGCGCCACACTACACGACAGTGGCCTGGTGAGAGGTCGGGAATCAGTTGAACTGAAGGATTCATCCCTGCAAGGAAGGATCCTGCGATGTCACTTCTTTCCGACGCTCTCGCGGCGACGTTAGCGCGCCATACGCGGTAAGACCGGATCACCGCCGCCAGCCCCAGACCGATGGGTTAGGACGACCAACAGCGGCAACCAATAGCAAACTTCAAGATCTGATGGCGCCCCAGGGGGAAATCCTGTGCGCATGTCACCATATGGCCCGCATTCTTTTTAAGCATCTACGCGCGCAGACATGCCACCCTGCCGTTCCCGGCCGGCTGGAGCACCGGATCAGTCGTCGCGCAGGCGTCGACCGCGATCGGGCAGCGCGTGCGGAACCGGCAACCGGCTGGAATCGCGTAGGGGCTTGGCACCTCTCCGCTGACGACAAAGTCGCGCTTGCGCTTGCGCCATGGGACGGATCCATCCGGCACCGCGGCCTTCAAGGCGCGCGTATAGGGATGCCGCGGCTCCTTCCAGAAGTCCGCACCCCGCCCTTCCTCGACCACGCGGCCAAGATAGAGCACGACCGTTCGATCGGCGATGTGCTGGACCACACCCAGATCGTGGCTGATGAAGAGGATGCCCAAATCTCGTGAACTCCGCAGCTCGGCCAGCAGATCAAGAACCTGCTTGCGTACCGAAACGTCGAGCGATGCCACCGGCTCGTCGCAGACGAGGATGGCCGGGTCCGTGGCGAGCGCACGCGCGATGGCAGCGCGCTGCAACTGGCCCCCGGAAAGGGTGTCCGGACGGCGCATGCCGTGCGCGGACGACAGCCCGACCGACTCGAGCAACTCGAGCACGCGGCGGGGGCGAGCCGAGGCCGCGACACCGGCAATCCGCAATGGGAGGTCGATCGACGCGGCGATGCTGCGTCGCGGATTGAAGCTGGCCAGCGGATCCTGGAATACCAGTTGCACCGCATGCCTTGCCCCACGGGCCATTCTGCCACGCTCGTCGAAAAACGGTGCTCCGTCGAGCGTAACATTGCCTGCATCTGGTCGATCCAGCCCCACCGCAATACGCCCAATCGTCGATTTCCCGGACCCGCTTTCACCGATGAGCGCAACGATCTCGCCCGGCTCAACGACAAGGTCCACGCCATCAACGGCAACGGCCTGCTGACCTCTCGGTCCAAATCGGCGTTCGATGCCGGTGAGGACGAGACGGCTCATGGGATTGCCATTCCAGCCTCGAAACAGGCTACCATGCCCGCCCCGAAGGGAGCGAGCGGGGGACGCGAGATTCGGCACCGCTGTGTCGCTATGGGGCAGCGGGGCGCGTAGTCGCATCCCATTGCCGTCGCCTCGGCCTCAGAAGGCTGCAATTCCTCAAGTGGCGTGGCAATGCGCGACGCTCCGCCTGCGGCCGTCAAGGGGAGTGCCGCGGCAATCAACGAGGCTGTGTAGGGATGCGCCGGCGCGCGCAGCGTGGCTCGCGACGGACCACGTTCCACCACGCGGCCGGCATAGATCACGGCGATCTCGTCTGCGACGGAACCGGCCACCGCCATATCGTGGGTGACAAGCATGAGGCCAACCTGCTCGCGGTCCACGAGATCCAGCAGCAGGTCCAGTATCTGGGCCTGCACGGTAGCGTCGAGAGCGGTGGTCGGCTCGTCGGCGAGGATCAACCGGGGTCGCCCCGCCAGCGCAGCGGCAATCGCCACCCGCTGCTTCAGGCCACCTGACAGGTGATGCGGATAGGCGGCAGCCCTTCGCTTGACATCTCCGATGCCCACTCGCTCCAGCAGCGACAAAGTCGCCTCGCGCACCGCGGAACCGCGCAGCGGCTGGTGGGCGCGAACCACCTCGTCGATCTGCGCGCCTACAGTCAGCACCGGATTGAGGCTGGCGGAAGGGTTTTGGAACACCATGCCGATACGGCGACCGGCGATTCCCCTGCGGGCCGGGCCGGGCGCGAGCAAGTCGCCCGACAGGTCGGCAAGCGTCATCGTTCCACGCACCTTCGCCTCCGGCGGAAGCAGCCCTGCGATCGCCAGCAGCACCGAACTCTTTCCAGAACCGCTTTCACCGATGACCGCGAGCACACGGCCGGGCATAAGCGAAAGATCGATGCCCTTGATCGCTTCCACCTGCCCGCCCCCAGGGGCAGGGAAGCTGACCGTCAGCCCAGACAGGGTCAGCGCCTGCGAGCCGGTGGCCGACGAATCGGTCGTCGGCTGCATCAACGCCGTCCCCTTTGGCCAAACCAGGCCGACAGCGCGTCTCCCGTCAGACTCACGGCGAGAACCACAATGGCGATCGTCATGCCCGGTATGACGACAAGATATGGCGCGGTGCGAAGATGGGCGCGCCCATTGGCAATCATCGTCCCCCAGCTTTGCAGATTGGCATCGCCCAATCCCAGAAAGGCGAGCGCGCTTTCGACAAGAATGGCCTCGCCGACCGAGACACCGATCAGCGCGACAACGGGCTGAAGGGCCCCCGGCAGCACCTCGAGAAATGCAATCGCAAGCGGCGCCCGACCGGCGATCCTGGCGGCATCGACATATTCGAGCGTGCGCACCCGCAGCACCTCGGCTCGAACGAGGCGTGCAGTGGGAGGCCAGGAGCTAAGCGTTATGGCGATCACCACGTTCTCCGCGGTCGCGCCGAGGACACTGACCAGCGCAAGGGCCAGAAGAAAGGTCGGCACGGTCTGCACGGCTTCCGCGATGCGCATCAGAACGTCGTCGATCAGCCCTCCGAGAAACCCTGCCAGCGTGCCGAACAGGATCCCCACGCAGATCGCTCCCAGCGCCGCTGCCGCACCTACGGTCAGCGACACCCGCGCGCCGTGTACCAGCCCCGCCCACACATCGCGTCCCAGCTCGTCGGTGCCGAGCGGAAAACGTGAATCTGCGAACGGGATCAGAAACGGCCGCGCAACAAAATTGAGCGGATCGCCTGGCGCCAGAATCGGGGCCAGGATGGCGAGGATCAGCACAATCGTCAGAATTGCCAGGCCGGCGATGCCGGTCAGCCGCGTCACCGCCGTCATCTCCCGGCTCCCGCACGCACGGCATCATCGCCGACACGCGGATCGAGGCGGCGATAGAGAAGATCAACCAGAAGATTGACCAATATGACGAGCAACGTTCCGGCGAGCAGTATGCCGGCAAGAAGCGCAAGATCGCGCTGCGTAACCGCCTCGAAGGCCAGCCGGCCAAGCCCTGGAATCGCAAAGACGGTTTCGATCACCACTGACCCGCCAAGCATCGCTCCGGCCTGAAGCCCGAGCATCGTGACAACGGGAAGCAGCGCCGGGCGCGCCATGTGGTGCAGCAGGATCCGCGCCTCTGGAACCCCTCGCGCGCGCGCCGCCAGCACCCAGCCGCTCCGGCCTGCCTCGATCATGGCTGCGCGCATCAAGCGGACATAGAGGGCAAGGTAGGTCAGCGCCAGCGTGCCGACCGGCAGGATCAGATGCCGAGCAGTATCCAGGACGGCGGCGACCGGCCCCATGTCGCGACCGATCGTGCCGATGCCACCCAGCGGCAGCCAGCGCAACTGCACCGCAAACACGATAATGCCGAGCAGGCCGAGCCAGAAACCCGGCATCGCGTTGAGCACCAGCGCGCTCATGGTGATCGCAATGTCTCCAGGACGTCCGACGCGCCAGGCGGCGATGCCGCCCAACAGCACGCCGGCCGCCCCCGACAGCAAGACGGCGGATCCCATCAGGAGCAGCGTGGTCGGCAGCCGGCTGGCGATCACCTCCAGGACCGGTCGCGAGAAGGCAATAGAGTGGCCCAGGTCGAGCGTCAGCAGGCGGGTGGCATAGGTCATGAAACGGACGCCCAACGTGTCGGAGAGCCCGTATTGCTCGCGCAACTGCGCGGCAAGGCCGGCGTCACCCCCGCCGGTTCCGGCGAGATAGGCATCGACTGCATCGCCTCCCGCGATCTCCAGGAGGAAGAACACGCCTACGGCAACCAGAATGAGTACCGGCACCGCCTGCCGCAGGCGTCGTGCGATGAATCGCCATGGAATCATGCCGAGGTCCGTTCACTTCCCGATCACGAGCCCACGCGGCGGCTTTCGACCGCCGCGCGAGCGTCTCGGCACAAGTGTTACTGCGAGATCCAGGTATCGGCCCATGACGAGGTTGCCCAGCGCGGATTGTTGGCCACGCCCTTCACCTCATCGCGCGCCACCGTGATGAAGGTGAAGTCGACGAGGTTGAGGATAGGTTGGTCCTCCGCGGCCTTGCGTTGGAACTTTCGATAGATCTCGACGCGGGCATCAGGATCGGTTTCCACGGCTCCGGCGGCGATGATCTCGTTCATCTCCGCGTCGTCGTAGCCGTACTGGTTGGAGAAGGGGACGCCGGCCGGCAGCCCGCCCTGGAACAGGATGGTCGTGGAGATGGCGGGGTCGTTGCGATAGACTGGCGACCCGATCGCCAGATCGAAGTCGTGATCGGTGTAGACGGCCGCGGTATGGGCGCCTGGATCAGCGGTGACGAGCTCCACCTGAATCCCGACGGCCTGCAGGGCCTGCCTCACATAGTCGCCGGTAGCCCGCGTCTGCGCAAACCACGGCGCAGGCCGCAACCGCAGGCTGAACCGTGTCCCGTCCTCACCGCGCGGATACCCCGCCTCGTCGAGCAGCTCCTCGGCCCTTTCGGTATCGAAGGCATAGATGGCGACGTCGTCGGTGTAGAAGTCCTTCGCCGAGCTTGGGATCGGCCCGGTCGCGGCAGTCGCATAGCCCATGAAGACGACATCCACGATGAAATCCGAGTCGATTGCGTGACGAAGCGCGCGGCGAACAAGTGGGTTGGCGAGTTCCTCGCGCCGATGGTTGATCTCGACAGTGATCTGATAGGTGATGCCCTCGTAGCCCCCTGGAATGACGCTGATGCCATCCAGCGCGTCGAGACGTGCCAAGTCGGCGAGCGCAACGGCCGAGAATGCGGTCAGTTGAATGTCGCCCGTCTCCAGCGCAGCGGCTTTCGAACCGGCATCTGGCAGAACTCGATAGATGATCTCATCGAGATAGGGCTTGTCGCCGTCCCAGTAATTGGGATTGCGCGTGAGACGATAGAACTCGCCAGGCCTGTGCTCCGCGAAAACGAAAGGGCCAGTGCCGACCGGCGCGGCATTGGCCGGGTTCTCGGCAATGTCGGTTCCCTCATAGAGATGCTTGGGCAAGACCGAGGAAAGCGCGGGCAGCGCGTTCTCGATCATCTGCGCCGGTGTCGGGCGAGAGAAGTTGAAGACGACCGTAAGATCGTCTGGCGTCTCGGCACTTTCCAGGTTCTCGAACACGATGCGACCGAGATTCTGAAGTGGCTTCCAGACTTCCATCGCGCTCCACGCGACATCTGCCGAGGTGAAGGGCGCGCCGTCGTGCCAGGTGACGCCTTCGCGCAGATTGACTGTGAAGGACATTCCGTCCTCCGACCCTTCCCACGAGGTGGCCAGAACCGGGCGCAGGCCGGTCTCGTAGTCCATTTCAGCGAGCGGTTCGATCACTTTGCTGGAAACGAAGAACACGCCGTTCGATGCGACCATCGCTGGATTGATGTTGCGGGGTTCCGTATCGGCGGCAACCGTCAGAGTGCCGCCGCTGACCGGCGTCTCGGCAAACGAAGGCTGCCCCAGGCCCAGAAGCAAGGCTGTGGCAAAGACTGCCGGCAGGAAGTGCCCCGCGCTGGCGGGTTTATTGCGGATTTCCGAGTACATCATTGCATCATCTCCAAACCCTGTTTGCGTTGCACAAAAAAAGTCCGACTGCACTCATCAGCTTCGCGTGCGACAGGGCACGCGTGAATAGAACCACCCACCCCGTTCTGTGCCCGGACCTGGAGGATCCGCTTGGCGAGGTCGATCGCCAGCATGCATGTCTGACATCGTCTCCTCCTCGCCGGCTCCGCACTATCTCATGCAGATCAATGCCGAACCATGCCGGCATCGACGTTGAGCGTCTGGCCAGTCATCCAGCGCGCGTCGTCGGAGGCCAAGAACGAGACGACGTCGGCGATGTGCTCGGGCTGACCCTTGCCCTTGACTGCTTGAAGCATCTCTACGAATTCGAAGGCACCGTTGTGCGGGCTGGCCTTCACGCCATCGCTTTCGATCAGGCCGGGCGTGACCGCATTGGCGGTGATGCCGTACTGCCCGAGTTCCGTCGCCAGCGCGCGAGTGAATCCGATCACCCCGCCCTTGGCGGCCACATAGGCGGCCATGTTGGGCGTACCGGCGAAGAAAGTGTTGGACGCGATCGAGATAACCCGTCCGTGCTTCTTGCGGGCCCGCATCTGGTCCGTAGCGGCGCGGGTAACGATGAAGGTTCCGGTGAGGTTGACGTCGATGATCTTGCGCCAATGGTCGAGATCGACGTCGTCCCAGGCCACGAAGGGGACGATCGAGGCATTGTTGACCAGAACGTCAAGGCCACCGGTGCGGCTGTCGATCTCGGCAAACAATGCCGCCACGGCCTGCGGGTCCGAGATGTCGGCGGCAATGGCCAGCGCTCCGTTTCCCAGGGCGGCCGCGACTGCCGAGGCGCCCTCCGCATTGATGTCGCTCACAACCACTGTCGCGCCGTCGGCGCCCAGTCGTGCCGCGATCGCCTTGCCGATACCCTGTGCAGCGCCGGTCACCAGCGCCGTCTTTCCCGTCAGTCTTCCGCTCACTGTCGCTCTCCTATGTCGCTCGACGAATTCATTGATCCCGGTCGATCTCGGCCATGGCAGCGGCAAGACCCGCGGCGACATCGGCCCGGAAGCCGAGGGCCCCGAGCGCTCCGCCCATCGCGGCCAGCGCGGCGATTGCGTAGATCGGTTGCGCGGTCGGTCCCATGTGACCGATGCGCGTCAGCTTGCCGAGGGTCTCGGAACGGCCGGACGAGAAGACGACCCCGTAACGCGCACGGGCTTCGCGGCGGAGGGCAGCTTCATCGATCCCGGCCGGCACGCGGACCGCGGTGGTGGTGGGCGAGGCGATCTCTTCGCGCGCCGCCCAGAGGTCGACCCCCATGGCCCGGATGCCCGCCCGCGTCGCCTTCGCCGTCAGCGCGTGGCGCGCCCACACCTTCTCGGGCCCCTCCGCGAGATAGAGGTCGAGAGCCATATCCAGCCCGTTCATCTCGGCCACCGAGGGCGTGAAGGGGAATGGCTTCTGGGGAGACCAGGCCTGCTCCCAATCGAGAATCGACAGCATGGACGCGCGCGGGGCGGCCGGATTGGCCTTCATCTTGTCCCACGCACGCTGGCTCACCCCCATCATCGTCAATCCCGGCGGTGCGCCCAGGCACTTGTTGGGGCCGGTTATGTAGATGTCGGCGCGGCATTCCTCGGGATGTGTCTTCATGCCGCCGAACGAGGAGACGGCATCGACGATCAGGTAGGCCCCATGTGCGGCGACCAGCGCCCCGATCTCGTCGATCGGATTGATGGTGCCCGACGGCGTGTCGTGATGGCAGACCGACACCACGGTGATTTCGGGGTGCTTCGCCAGCATGTCCCCCACCGCCTGAGGATCGATCGCCTCGTTGTAGGGGGTCTCGATCTCCATGAGTTTGGGCGAGTAGCGCTTTGACCAGTATCCGAAACCCTTGCCATAGACGCCCGATGCCAGATTGAGCACGGTGTCGTCGGGAGTGATCAGCGAAGCCGCCGCGGCCTCAAGACCGAGGACCGGCTCGCCATGCAGGATGACGGGACGGTTCGACAGCCGCATGGCCTTGCGCGCCTTCTCGACGACTTTCTCGTAGAAGAGTTGAAAAGCGGGGTCGTAATCATAAAGCACGGTCCGTCCCAAAGCGCGGAGCACATCGGGATAGGCATTTACCGGCCCCGAGGTCAGGGTGATGACAGGGTCGGCATTTTCGGCATAGCGCATGGCAGCGTTCCCTTTTCGATCAGCTGTAGAAGTTCGGGCCGGTCCTGTAGGTCTGGAACGCCTCCATGTCGTGCGAGAAGAACAGCTCGGCGTCGTGCTTTTCGGCCAGTTCGCGAATCTTCCGCATCGAGCGGACGCCCTCGGCAGGATCGAGATGAAACGAAGCCTGGCAGAGCGTTTCGAGATTTCGCCGCGTATAGGCGGCATCCAGCACCAGCATCATCGGGCGGTCATTGGCCCGCTCCACCATGCAGCTGTAGTGGCCGATGGTGTGCCCCGGCGTTGCGATCATGTGGATACCCTTGGCGAGTTCGAAGTCGCCTTCAACGCCCTCGAAGGTGGTGTTCTCGCGGGTTTGCCCGTGCCTCAGCTCATCGCTGCGCCCTCGCGCCTCCGCGGCTTCGACCGAAAAGCTGAGGTCGGAGTAGCCGAGGTGCTCGAAAACCTCCGGATTGCAGGCCTGCGCCACCTCGTCCTTGTGGCAGATCTTGCGGGCATGCGGGAAATACTTGTTCCCGCCGCAATGGTCGAAATGGAAATGCGTGTTGAAGACGACGTCGACGTCCCTGGGCTCGAGCCCGAGCAGCTTCAGGGCGCCCGGCATGGTTTGCTCCGGCGTCTGTGTGGGCTTCTCGAAGGCGAGATACTTCATCGTGTGGTCGTAGTCGAAGCCCGTATCGATCAGGAACCGCCCCTCCTTGTGCTCAATCAGGATCGAGTAGGCGGGGATGCGGACGTCGCCCCCCGGACCCTGGTTCCAATAGATGTGATAGCCGTCGAGAAGCAGCGTGCCCCCGTCGAGGAAATAGACCTTGGTATCCGTCATGTGCGCCTCCTTGCTTTGACGATCAGCGCGCGCCGCGCTCGTAGGGAATCCCAAGTGCCGCCGGCAGACTTGCCCGCCGACCGAACAGGACCAGCATCACCATCACGGCGAGGAAGGGCAGCATCTGGATGACGTCGGTGGGTACGTTGATGCCCGCCACCTGGGCCGCGGTGGTCAGCGAAAGACAGATGCCGAAGATCAGCGCGCCGGCGAGGACCCAGACAGGCCGGCCGCGTGCGAGCATGGCCAGAACGATTCCGAGAAAGCCGGCGCCGTTGGTGATGAACGGGATGAAGAGCCCGGCACCGACATTCGCCAGAAAGGCTCCGCCGAGGCCGGCCATGGTGCCGGTGAAGAGCACGGCCACGGTCCGGGTGCGGATCACGTCGATGCCCGCCACGTCGAGCGCTGCCGGCTTGTCGCCGGCCGCCTGCAGATTGAGGCCGAGCTGCGTGCGCCGATAGACCCAGATCATCACGAGCACCATGGCGACCGACAGATAGACGATCAGGTGATGCCTGAAGAGCGCCGGTCCCAGGATGGGGATATCGGCTAGCAGCGGTATCTCGGTGACGGGCACGGCGGGCAGGCGGGGATAGCTGCGCGAGAACTGGAAGTGGTGGAGGAGCGCGGTCAGACCCTCGAGCCCGAGCGTCAGCGCGATGCCGATCACGATCTGGTTGAGCCCGATCCTCACGCAAAGCAGCGCCATCAATGCCGCGACGGCAATGCCGCCAAGCGCGCCGGTCAGGAAGCCGAACCCGAACGAGCCCGAGTAGTAGGCGCCAACGAAGCCGAGATAGGCGCCGCTGATCATCATGCCTTCGATGCCGATGTTGAGCACACCGGCCTTCTCGGACATCTGTTCGCCGAGGCCTGCGAGGAGGAGCGGAATGGCAGCCGTGACGGCGCCGAAGAGGAGCGCGGTCAGGAAGACGTTGCTGAAAAGCCCGCTCATGGCCCTATGCCTTCCGTGCCTGGTTGAAGCGGTGGTCGAGATATTCGGCCAGGGCGAGCGTGATCAGCACGATCGAGACCAGCACCAGGGTGAAGCTCTGGGGAACGCCGAGCCGTCTCGCCGCGCTCTCTCCGCCGATCCAGAGCACCGATAGCAGGAAGACGAAGCCGATCGCGGCGAAGCCGTTCATGCGCGCCAGGAAGACGACGGGGATGATCGCGAAACCATAGGCCGGGTTCCAGTCCGCGCGCACGTTGCCCTGGATACCGACGATGTCGACCGCCGCGCCCAGACCGATCAGGCCCGCCGAGATGGTGAAGACGGCAACTGTCAGCAAAGGCACGTTCAGCCCTGCATGGATGGCCGCGCGCGGGTTCGCCCCGACGATCCTGAGCTTCAAGCCGAACGCGGTCCGGGTCATCATCAGATGTACGATGACGATAGCCGCCAGACCGAACAGCAGCCCGCTCGTGACCGTGGTTTCAAAGAGCCGTGGCAGCCGATCGGCCACCGGCAGGGTCCGCGTCTGGGGTACGGTCGTGGCCGGATCGAGAAAGACGAGCTTCACGAGCACGTTGGCAAAGGAGACGCCCAGGAAGGACATCATCAGCGTGGTGATGATCTCGTTGACGCCCTGATAGGCGCGCAGCAGGGCGGGCAGGAGCGACCAGACCAATGCGACGAGAGCAGAGAACAGGCAGGCCACGAGCAGGGCAAGCCAGCTCGGCAGAGCCTGGACGAGAAGGGGCGCGGTCGCGGCCGCCGTAACGGCGGCAAGCAGGAACTGGCCGTCGCCGCCGAGATTCCACATTCCCGCTCGAAACGCGACGATGAGCCCCGCCGCGATGAACAGCAGCGGCGCCATGCGGGTCAGCGTCTGCTGGAGGCCCAGCGGCGAAAGAAGGCCGCGGTCGAGCACGAAGCCGTAATAGGCGATCGGATCGATCCCCACCGCCAGCAGGACGCATCCGGCAAGCACGAGCGAGACGAGGATCGGTCCCAGCGTGATGACAATACGGCGCAGGGGCTCGCGGGCCCTGGCCTGGCCGGCAGAGGCGTCGAGCGCGAGAACGGGCGCGGCATCCTGGCTCATGCCGCGAGTCCGATCATCAAGCGCCCCACCTTCTCGCCGGCACCAAGCTCGTTCGGCACGGTGCCTACCAAGCGCCCCTGCGATATCACGACGATGCGGTGGCACATGCTGAGCAGCTCCTCCAGGTCGGTCGAGATCAGGAGTACGGCGAGGCCCTGGCTCGCGATGTCGCGAATGCGCTGGCGCGTCGCCAGTGTGTTCGCGAGATCGAGTCCGTAGGTGGGCTTGTTGAAGATCACCGCGCGCGCGCCTTCCGCGAGTTCCCGCGCGATCAGAACCTTCTGGATATTGCCGCCGGAGAGGCGGCCGACGGGCGTCGACAGTGCCGGAGTCCGGACGTCGTAGCGATGCGTCAGGTCGCGGGCGCGTTTCTCGATCTCGCGGCCACGCTCGATGCCGGAGCGCCAGAGCGGCGGCTCGCCAATCTGCTTCAGGAAGAAATTGATGGAGACGGGGAAAGGCCCCACGGTGCCCTCTCCCAGCCTGTCGTCGGTCAGGTAGCGCAGGCCGGTCCGCCGCCGCGCGCCCACGTCCAGACCATCCAGGGCCTGGCCGCCTAGGAACACGCTGCCGCCGGCTGCGGGTCTTTGTCCGGCAAGCGCTTCGGCCAGCTCCTTTTGGCCGTTGCCATCGATGCCGGCGACACCAAGAATCTCTCCCCTCCCGATGGCGAATGAGATCGCTTCGAGGCCCGGCATATCGGCCGTCGCCGGCACGGCGAGGTCGCGCACCTCCAGCAGGATGTCGGCGTTGTCGGCGCGTGTCGGAATGGAGACCGCCTCGTTCCCAGCCTGCCGGCCGAACATCTTCTCAACGATCTCGTCGACGAGGGCCGCGCGCTCCAGCTTGCGCAGGCGCTCGGGCGGAATCTCGCCGACCTTGCGGCCGAGCTTGAGAATGGACACCCGGTCGCCAAAATCCGCGGCCTCGCCCAGCTTGTGCGTGATGAAGACAACGGCAAGCCCGCGCTCGACCAGTCGCCGCATGAGGGCGCCCAATTCGGCGATGCCTTTCGGCGTGAGCATGGAGGTCGCTTCGTCGAGAATCAGCAGCCGGCTGTCGCGCAGCAGCGCCCGAACAATCTCCACCTGCTGCTGCTGCCCCAGCGACAGCTCGGAGACCCGCGCACTGAGATTGACCTCGATCCCGAGCGGCCGCGCGATCTCGGCCACGCGGGCGGCCAGTTCGGCAAGTTTCGGACGCTGCCACCATGGGCCGCCGAGGGCGAGATTCTCGGCGACCGTCAGCGTCGGCACGAGCATGTTGTGCTGGAAGACCGTCCCGATGCCGAGCGACAGCGCGTGGCTCGGCGAACGGATCGGCATTTCCACCCCGTCGACCAGTATGCGCCCGTCGTCCGGCTGCTGGAGGCCGGAAAGCATTCCGATCAGAGTCGACTTGCCGGCACCATTCTCGCCCAGCAGCACATGGACCTCGCCGGCTCGGATCTCGAGGTCGATGTCGTCATTGGCAACAATCCCCGGGAAGCGCTTGGTAACGCCCTCCAGCGTGAAGATCGCCTGACTTGCCCGCGGGTGCTGATCGATGGGTTCCACGTTCCGGCCACTCTCGTCGGGAAGCGGCGGAGGGACCGGTGCCCCTCCGCAACCTGTCGATATGATCACTGCTCCGCAGCGGTGACGTCGGTCATGAGACCGCGTACTGCGGTTGCCTCGAAGATCGGCTCGATGGTGATGTCACCCGCCACGATCTGCTCGCGGATCTCCTGGATCTCCACCCAGACGTCATCGGGGATCAGATCGGTTCTGAGGAGCCGGACGGAATCGTCGGCGAGCGTGATCGCGTAGCGTTTGGTGCCGAAGGTGTCGTCCTTCAGGTCCTGGATCATCGCCGAGTAGACGGGCTCGATGTCCCAAACCACGGAGGTGAGCAGGTGGTCGGCCGCGACCGAGGACTTGTCGCCGATCACGTCGATGAACAGCACCTTCCCGCCATCGGCGGCCGCCGTCGTCTCGACAGCCTGGAGCATGCCGAAGCTCGACCCGTTGCCCTGGCCAAAGATAATGTCTGCACCGGCCGCAATCACGCTTTCGGTCACCCGGCGCCCGCCCGCGGCGTCGCTGTAGGCGGCGGGACCGATCACGGCATAGGTGATCTCGACGCTGGAATCCTCGGCCTTTACGCCCTCGGCAAATCCGGCCGACTGCGAGTTCCACGAGGGTGGCTCGCCCGACACGACGATGCCGACATGGCCGGACCGGCTCATCTTGGCCGCCATGCGGCCCGCCAGATACGCACCTTCATGGCCGCTCAACGTGTAGTCTGCCACGAGGCCCGCCTTGAGTGCCTGAGGCGAGTCGACGATCGCGACCGGCACATTGGTTTCCTCGGCGATCTCTGGCGCCGAAGTGGCATAGCCACTCGCATGGGCGATGATCAGGCTGGCCCCATCGGCCGCGATTTCGCGCAGTGCGGGACGGATGTCGCCATAACCCAGGCCCGAGGCCACGATAACCTCGATACCTGCGGCCTCGGCGGCGGCCCGCGCGGCATCGACGCCCTGCTGGTTCCAGCCGAAATCAGTGCCTTCTTCGGGGGTCATGATCGCGATCGCGGTCACATCGGCGGCCATCGCCGTACCTGCCATCATGGAGGCGGCGAGGATCGGCAGGATTTGTCTTTTCCATTTGGAAATCATCTTTAGTTCTCCCATTTTTCGTCGGCGCGGTTTATTCCGAAGAAGAAGCCGCCTATTTGCTCAGTCTCATTCTTGGTGGAGCATTCTGTTTTGCGATTTTGTCTCCCTCTCCTTGTCGCCGCATCCTTTGGTTGCAGCTCCGCCTCAATGGCCGGTGACACGGTCGAGCTGAAAGAACTGATCTCTGTCCCGACGGAGATCCAAAATGCTGGCAACTCGACCATTCTTTGCCAGGCCGAGATCGCGCACTGGTTCGCTGCGGATCTGGCTCACGTGGAGCCCGGGGAGCGCGTCAAACTGGAGCTTCACTTCGCCCCGCGCACGGGGGTCTGGGCCGTGTTGAATGCCGGCGGCGAAGCTCTGCCGATCGAGCGGGCCTGGTGCGGCCTCAAGGGCCGCACCTACGAGACCCGCTGGCCGCTCGCGCTCGGGCGCACCAATCCCGTGCCAGTGACGCTGGAGTGCCATGACGAGGCCGCCGGACTTCACTGCGGCTAGCGGGAACGGGGTCATCACTGCGCGGCTTTTTCATCGACGAGCGCGCGCAGGCGCTCATACTCGGCCAGAACGTCCGGGTCGCCCGCGAGAATTTCGGCCGACAGCCTGGCGAAATCCTCTTCCATCCGGACTTGGTCCTCAGCGGAGAGCTGATGGATGACGCCGCCATTTTCCGTCCAGATGGCGTAGGTCTTCTCGACGTTCTCGACGCCCCAAGAAAACACGCTTTCCTCGGCGGCGCGCCCGGCTTCGATGATCGCCGCCCTGACCTCCTCGGTCTGCATCTGGAACCAGTCCTCGTTGACGACGGTCACCGAGACGATTTCGGCGAAGCGCAGATCGAGGATGTGCTTGCCCACATCGTAAAACTTGAAGGCCGTCAGGATGGGCATACCCACCAGCATGCCGTCGAGGCCGCCGGATTCGAGCTGAGGCACCACTTCGGAGAGGGCAAGCGGCAGCGGCGTCGCACCGAGCAGTTCCATCGGCCGGATCTGCAGGGGTGATGCGAAGGTGCGTATCTTCAGGCCTCTCAGGCCATCCAGCGAATCCACCTCGCTGGTGGTGAACACGACGGTAGGGCTGTTGTAGATGGCGCCGATCACGCGCAGTCCCTTGTCGAGGAAAAGCCCCTCGAGGTGGTCCCTGTAGTCCTCATCGTGGATCGCGTTGCGAACGTCGTCGGGAGACTTGAACAGGCCCGGCACGTCGAAGGCCTGGAAACGCGGATCGACGTTGGTCATGAAGGACGTCGGCGTGGTGAAGGCTTCGATCGTTCCGAGCAGGACCCCTTCAGCCATGCGGGGAATGGCACCGAGCTGGCTGGCCGGATAGATCTCCGTCTTCACCGCGTCGCCGACACGCGCCGCGAGTTCGTCGGCGAAAACCTTCTGCCATTCATGCTGGACGTCGTTGATCGTGGCCGAGGCCAGTTTCATCGTCGACTGGGCCTGGGCCATCAGGGGCAGCAGCGCGATGGAAGCGGCAAGGGCGGCTGCGTGCAAAAACTTCGAAAACATCGACGTTCCTTCCTTGGTTTAGAGCGACCTGCCGAGAAAGAGCGACAGGGCGGGGAAATAGGTGATGATCAGAAGCGCGAGGATGAGCACGCCGACGAAGGGCATGACGCCGCGATAGAGCGCATGGGTCGGCAGGCCGGTGACGGACTGGGCGACGAAGATGTTCAGCCCGAATGGCGGGGTGAACATGCCGATCGCCAGGTTGACCGTCATCACGATTCCGAAGTGGATGGGATCGATGCCGAACGACATCGCGATGGGCACGAGCAGTGGCGCGAAAACCAGGATCGCCGAGGTCGGATCCAGGAAGCAGCCGATGACCAAAAGGAGGATGTTGACGACGATCAGAAACGTGATCGCGTCGAAACGGAGAGCATCGATCCAACCGATGACCGCCTGGGGCACGCCCTGGGTGGTCAGCATCCAGGTCACAACGCTCGCGGCAGCAACGATGATCAGGATCCGTCCCGAGAGCATCGCCGCATTCCCGGCCGCGCGGATCACTTCCGCGACCGTCATCGTGCGGTAGATGAAGAGCGCAACCACCATCGCGTAGAGACATGCGAAACCACCGGCTTCCGTCGGCGTGAAGATGCCGTTGTAGATGCCGCCCAACACGAAGACCGGCATGAGCAGCGCCCAGAAGGCCTCTCTGGTGGCTCGCCACGCGACGCGCGGCTCGAAGCGGCCTTCACTCGGGATGCCTCGCCTGAGGGCCACGAAGAAGACGAAAGCCGCCATCATCGCTGCCATGAGGAGGCCGGGCAGGATGCCCGCCATGAACAGTCGCGGAATCGACTGCTCCGCTGCCAGGCCATAGAGGATCATCGCGATGCTGGGCGGGATGACGATGTCGATCGCGCCGCTCGACGCGATGAGCCCACCGGCCCTCTCCCTGCCGTATCCCGAGGAGACGAGGCGGGGATACAGCGTCTTGCTGAGCGCGCCCACGGCGGCCACGCTCGATCCGCTGATGGCGCCGATCGCCGTGGAGGCACCAACCGTCGCGATCCCCAGCGATCCCGGAACGCGCCCGACCATCGCCATCGCCCAATTGATCAGGCGGTTGGCAATGCCGCTCGTGCCCATCAGTTCGCCCGCAAAGACGAAGAACGGGATCGCCAGCAGCGCATAGTTGTCGAGACCGCCGAAGAGGACCTGTTGAAGCGCCACGGGCGGCAGCGGCAAGACGAAGATCATCGTCACCACGACCGCCATCAGGAAGGCCAGGAAGACCGGGGTGCCGAGGACCAGCAGCAGCAGGGGGAGAATGGCGAGCGACAGGATCATGCCGTCTCCTCCCTGTGTGGCTCGTTGCGGATCAACGCCACCACGTCGCGCAGAAGCATGAAGACCGCGACCGCCGTCATGGCACCGAAGCCGGCCAGGAGGGCCGTGTGGGGGATCGTCATGGGCAGGCCGAGCCCCATGCTGCGCACGCCCAGACGAGAGATGCGGCCGATGAAGAGCCATGACGCGTAGGTCGCATAGCCGCAGGCGACCAGGGCGGCGGCATCATGGATGACGTGAAGAAGATGCCGTACCCGGCCGCCGGAATAGAGCGGCAGCAGGTTCACGTTGATGTGGCTTCGCGCGACCAGGGACGCGACGGCGGCTATCATCACCGTCCAGATCACGATGAAGACCATCAACTCGTCGGCGCCGAGCGGCGCCATGCCAAGCAGATATCGTGCCGTGGCGTTCGCGACGTTCACCCCGACCACCAAGATCAGGCCGAGCCCGAGCAGCATGTGCAGGCCATTGGCCGCCGCTTTTGCCATGCGCGACAGAGACTGCCGGAGCGGGGTCTGTCTGGCGTGCTGGCTCGGGATGTGCGCCATGGTCCTAGTCGCCCCCCTCGAGGATGCGCCGGATGGCGACGAGCTTGCGCGCGCGTTCGCGCTGCAACTCGGCGATGCGTTCTGGTGTGTATGTGTAGAGCCCCTGGCCCGACTTGATCCCGAGCTTGCCGGCCGCCATCTGCCTTTCGACGAGCGGGGCGACATCCTTGCGGTCGGCGAGGTCGGCGTTCAGGAACGAGGAAACCGAGTGGTAGATGTCCATGCCCGCCATGTCGAGCAGCGCCATGGGCCCAATAACCGCCAGCTTGTAGCCGATGCCCCAGGACACGCAGGTATCCATGTCTTCCGGCTCGATGACGCCGCGCTCCACGAGATCGACGACCTCGCGAAGCAGGGCGTAGAGCACCCGGTTCTCGACAAAGCCGGGCACGTCCTTCTTGACCACCACCGGCAGCAAGCCCAACGCCCGGATGAGCCCGCGAACGGCTTCCACCGTGTCGGGCGCCGTCTGCTCGCCTGCGATCACCTCGATCATCGGGATGATGTGCGGCGGGTTCGACCAGTGCATGCCGACCATGCGGCCGGGTCTGGAGATGTGAGCCTGGAGCTTGGTGATGGGTATGCCGGAGGTATCTGAGGCCACGATCGTGGCCGGCGCGATCAAGTCGTCAATGGCGCGATAGACTTCGGCCTTGATCGAGATGTTCTCCGGAACGTTCTCGATGACGAGTTCCGCCCCTTGGACGGCGTCGGCCAGGTCGGCGGTGAAGCGAACCGTGCCGGCGCCACCGGCCGGCGCGGCGATGCCCAGATTGTCGAGAACGTTGTCGGCAGCGGCCATCACCGATCGGGCGCGCTCGATGGCTGCCGGGGCCACGTCATAGGCCACGACCTGCACGCCGCCTCGGGCGAGCCGCGCCGCCATGCCGGGGCCCATGGTCCCCAGCCCGAGGATGGTTACACGTTCAATCATCGCGCCGTCTCGCGTTGCGTTGCTGTGATGAGGTCGGAAGCCTTTTCGGCGATCATGATGACCGCGGCATTGATGTTTCCGCAGACCAGATCCGGCATCACGGACGCGTCGATCACACGCAGACCCCGGAGGCCGCGGACCCGCAGCTGGGGGTCAACCACGGAGCCCGTATCGGCGCCCATGCGGCAGGTGCCGGCGGGATGATGCACGGTGATCGACGTATTGCGGATGTGCTCGTCGATCTCGTCGTCGCTCTGGCAGTCGGGGCCGGGGAAGAACTCTGCCTCTATGAAAGGCCGCATGGCGGGCTGCTCGGCGAGCTTGCGCGCGACGCGGAACCCCGCCCTGAGCGACTCCCAGTCCTTGGGTGAAGAGAGGAAGTTCTGATGAATGAGCGGTGCCTCGGCCGGGACGGCGGAAGCGAGCTTCACCGAGCCCCTGCTCTCGGGCTGGGTGGCGACGACACGCGTTGCAAATCCATCCGGGAACGGTGCCCTGAAGGGCTCGAGATACGGCCAGGCGGCAAGAGGCGCGGCGGTGAAGAGCAATTGCACGTCCGGCAGCGGTCTTTCCGCTCCGCTCTTCAGGAACGCCACCACGCCGCCTGGAACGTCCGCTGCAAATCCGCGGCCGGTCAGGTACGTCCTGAGGAAGTCGAGCCCGATCCGGTCCGCCCGCATCTTGTGCAGGAAAGGACCCGGCTCCCGGCGGCGATACATCAGGATGACGGACACGTGGTCCTGCAGGTTCTTGCCGACCGCCGGCAGGTGTAGTCGGGTCTCGATGCCATGGGCGGCGAGCTCGTCCGATGCGCCGATCCCCGAGAGCATCAGGAGCTGCGGGCTGTTGATGACGCCACCCGCAAGCAGCACCTCGCGGTTTGCCCCGACCCGGCGCTCGCGGCCGCGATGGTCGACGGTGAGGCCGGTCGCCCGGGTGCCTTCCAGGAGAATCCGGGTGGCGGTCGCGCGGGTGAGGACGGTCAGGTTGGGCCGCTTCAGCACCGGGCGCAGATAGGCGGTCGCGGTGGAACAGCGACGCCCGTTGGCAATGGTCATCTGCAGCCGCCCGAAGCCTTCCTGCTGATCGGCATTGTAGTCGGGAGTCTGCGGATAGCCCGCCTCGACACTGGCCTGCGCGAACGCGTCGATCAGCTTGTCTTCGTAGCGGCAGAACTGCGTCGACAGAGGCCCCGACCCGCCGCGGTATTCGGTCTCGCCACCCTCCCAGCTCTCCTGCCGACGGAAATAGGGCAGCACCTTCTCGTAGGACCAGTCATCGAGCCCGCTGGCCGCCCAGCGGTCGTAGTCGCCGCGGTTGCCGCGGACGTATGCCATGGCGTTTGTAGATGATGAACCGCCGATCACCTTGCCGCGGGCGCACTCGACCTTGCGCCCGCCGACATTTTCCTCCGCCTCGCAAAAATACATCCAGTCGTGGCGACGCTCGGTGAGGATCTTGCCCCAGCCGAGGGGCACATGGATCATCGGATCGCGATCCCAGCCGCCGGCTTCCAGGAGAAGGACAGAGCATTTCGGGTCCGCGCTGAGCCGATTCGCGAGCACGCAACCCGCCGAACCTGCACCAACGATGACGTAGTCGTAGCTCTCCGCGAGCGGCATGACGTAGGGGCCCTCTTCTGGTGCGCATCGCGCGAACGCTCACGCGACGACCGGAAAATCTCGAGCGTGACCAAAACTGCCCTGCATGTTGCAGGGCACCGGCAGGCCTAGCCCAAGCCAGCCTGCTTCAATCGCTCCGACCAGTGATCCCAACCGCGATCGATCTGGGCACCGACCAGCTTGCCGGCGGTCTTCACTTCGCCCGGCGACAGGTACTTCACCTTGCCGATCTGCAGGCCCGCCGTCTGCGCGGCCGCGTTCTGTTCGGTGTAGAAGGCGCGGAAGACGACTTCCCGCACCGACCCGCCGACGTTGACCACACCGTGCCGAGCCATCAGGACGACCGGAGAGTTTCCAAGGCTCCTGGCGATGTCGGCGCAGACGGACGGGCTGCCGCCGAAGAGGTCGGTGTCGTCCCCCTGCTTGTCGCGTATCTCGTAGACGGGGACGGCCTCGCCCAGAAACGCGCCCATGTGGGTCACAGGGCGCAGCGGCTGATCGGTGAAGCAGTAGGGCAGAACGGCCGGCGAGTGGCTGTGCAGGACGCAGTTGACGTCCGGGCGCGCCTTGTAGATCTCGCTGTGGATGTAGCGCTCGAGATAGGACGGCCGGTTGTCGGTCGTCTCGCCGTCCAGATTGAAGCTCTGGATGTCGGCGGCCTTGATCAGGCTCGGCGCCAGCTTCTGCGCCAGGAGGAAACGGCCGGGGTCCTCCGGGTCGCGGGCGCTGATGTGCCCGAAGGTATCGAGAATCCCCTCGTTGAGCAGTATCTTAGTTGCGGTGACGATCTCGTCGATGACCGTCTCTCGGGCGGTGCGGTTCGTATTCACTTCGACTAACTCCCATTCTGCGGCGGCCCGGGCATTTGTTGTTGCTCTTCCCGGAGCGCCGCGTCCTATGCGCTTACTTGTTCTCGTAGATCCCCACGATCCGGTTCTGCTCGATGATGTTGCCGGCGTACTTCTCCAGGAACTCCTCGCGCGTCGGCGTGCCTTCGACCTTCGTGTCGAGGGCATAGACCCAGAAATAGTAGTGGTGCTCGCCATGGCCTGCGGGGGGCTGAGGCCCGTAATACTGCATGTCGCCCGCCCCGTTCGGTCCGACGCGGAACTTCTCCTGCGCATCCGACAGATCGGTCGTGGACGGGTCGATGCCGTAAACCACCCAGTGGGTGAAGCCCCGAGGCAAGGGTGCATCTGGATCGTGGCAGACGACCGCCAGCTCCACCGTGCCGGCGGGAACGCCGCTGACAGTCAGCTTGGGCAGGACGTTTCCCTTGTCTCCGGCATGTTCGTCGCGCAGCCTTCCAAGCGGCTGGAAATCCGTTGAAGAGACCTTGAGATCCTTGATGTTGAGGGGCATGGGATACTCCTTCCAAATTCGTTGAACTAGGCGACGGTCAGGCCGGCCTCGGTCAGGTCGGCCTCGGTCAGGTCGGCCACGGTTTTGCCGCCAACGCGCTGATGCACGCGCGGGCCCGATGCGACAGCCACGCAGATCAGCAGTTCGTCCGGCCGCGGGCCATCGGGCACGCAGAAGGTGACGGCATCGTAGTGCGAGCGGATGTAGAGCTCGTCCTTGTGGGCCAGCGGAATGTCGATCGAGGTTCCGGGGGCCGCCACCTTGGTCACGGACGAAATCCAGGCCTTTCCGCCGCCGACCTGCTCCCGCAGCGGGTCGCCGAACGCCGTCGTCACGCAGGCGACAACGTGTTCCTGCTCGCCCGCCGTGCCGGCGATGCCGCCCTTGCCATAGCTTTCGATGGAACGATTTCCGAGCAAGGCAGCCGCGCGCCCGCCCAACGCATAACCGATCGCGGGACTGGGTTCGGTGAGTTCGGAGAGATCGGTGACGAAACGGCCGGCAAAAGGGTTGCGTATGATGACGCCGACGGCAGCCTTGATGAGGCCGCGGGCCGGCTCTCCCCCCTCATGGCGAATTTCGTGCACGGTCGCATACCAGCCGCGCACCTCGTAGCTTCGTTCAACTTCGGCCGTGTAGTCCATTCTCGTTCCTCTGAGAGTGCGCAGCCCGTGTGCGCGATCGATTTCACCTGCCTACTGTCGGACTTACTGAGGCCATGAGTAGACGCCGCGCAGCGGGTCGTAGCGCGCGGCTTCCAGGGCGGCCGGCGTGAACATGTTGCCCTTCGACAGCGAGCGGTTCGCCGCGTACTCGCCGGACAGTGCCTGGCAGCGATCGGTGATGGGTCGAATGCGCTTTTCCCATTGGCGCAACGCATCCTCGACCGAAGCCTCCATCCGCAGATCCTGCGAGAGGCTGAAGGCGTTGACCATCGCGCATCCCGCGCCCTGAGCGAGGGCGGGACACATGGCGTGCGCGGCATCGCCCACGAGCGCGACCTTGCCTCGGGTCCAACTGTCGAGCTTGGTCGTCTCGTATTTGTCGTAGCGCGCGCTTTCGAGCTTCGCGGCCTCGATGAGGCAGGGCTCAAGGAATGGGAACATCTCGACCCAGACCTCCAGGTCAATCGGCACGCGCGAGCCGCGCGGATCGGCGGCCGGTGCCATCAGGCCGAGATAGAGTTCCTTGTCGTTGCAGGGGGAGTAGAGGATACGCTGCACCCGCGGCCAGAAATTCCACATGTCGATGGTGTTGTCCCACTCGCCATGCCCGAGCTGCTCCTTCATGCGCGGGACGATCAACCTGATGATGCCGTCCTTCGAAACCCAGCGGTCCTGCTTGAAGCCGATCGAATCCCTGACCTTCGAGCCGACGCCGTCGGCGCCGACAATCAGGTCAGCCTCGATAGTCTCGCCGGTCTGCAGCGTGAGGCGGCCTTCGGGATCGGCCGAAACGGCCTCCGAGTTCACGCGGATGTCAACGCCCACGGCGCGCGCCCGGTTGACCAGCGCATTGTGCAGATGGCTCCGCGTCATGATACGCCAGGGCAGACCGTTAAAGGTTTCCCTGGAGACCGACTTGTTGTGCATCCAGGTCTCGTAGGTCGGCGGCGTATGGGTACCTTGCAGCACCTCGTCGAGCGCGCCCACACCTTCCAGGACCCGGAGGCCGTTATGCCAGAGGTAGATACCTGCTCCGAAGGCGCGGAGTTCGGGTCCCTTCTCGTGCAACCGCACGTCCCAGCCGTCCTGCCGGAGCGCTATGGCAGCCGTGAGACCGGCGAAGCCGCCGCCAGCGACCTCCGCGCGACGCCCCTTTCCGGAAGACTTGTTTACACTGGCCATGTTCGGTGTCCTGCTGCTTAGCTTGAGACGGCGCGATGGCTCTTGGGCGCCGATGAAATTTGTGATGGCCTTGAGCGTGATGTCCGGCGCGACCTCGTTGACGTAATGGTCGGCGCCGGGGACCACGACGACGGGGAGATCGGGCCTTAGTCGACTTGTCTTGGCCAAGGCGGCGGGCGAGACCAGCTTGCTGTTCTCGCCCCGCACGATCAGCACGGGCTTGGTGACGTCGCGGTAGGCGCGCGTGAGATCCGCCCGCAGGCCCTTGGCGGTCTGAGCCATCGCGGCAGGCGATGCCAATGCTCGGAATCCCCCTTCGACGGGGTGGTACCCGCTCTCGGCCCGTATCCTGATGGCCTCAGCCGGGATGTTGGGATAGCGATCGACGAGGTAGGATTCGACTTCGGCCAAGCTCCCGAACGGGCGGCCGCCTGCATTCACCCGCGCCTCGAGGGCGTCGAACACTTCGTCCTCTATGTAAGGGGTGAAGTCGATCGCGACGACCGAACGAACAAGATCGGGATAGTCTGCGGCCGCCGTCACGGAGTTCCGCGCGCCCAGCGAATGTCCGACGAGGATGGCCGGCCCCTTGTCGAGGGTGCGCACGAGCGCTGCGATGTCGGCCGCGTAGTCGCCTGCCTCGTAGCCGCTTTCCGGCTTGTCGCTATGGCCGTGACCGCGCTGGTCCACGGCGACGGTGGTGAAGCGATCGGCCAGCTTCGCCATCAGGGGCGTGAACACGGCGGAATTGGAGGTGATGCCATGGAAGAAGAGCATAAGGGGCCCGCTTCCCAGCTCGCGTATGTTCAGGGTGATCCGACCGGTATCGAATCGCCTTGAATTGGATCGATCCGCGACTGCCACCATGTCCGGTACCCTGCCCCCCGTCTTCCTCGCGACCAGAGGATCAGAGAAGCCGGCTGCCGTCAACCTGATTGTCAGACATTCTTTCAATTTGTCGAATTGACATTATGGCATTTTCCGCTGTCCATAAACGGATGCGTGGCTTATTCTGCCTCGACTGAGCCCGTCCCGGATCCGTATGAAACCAGCCGATGCCGCCAGAACTCGATCTGCGTATCTCGCCGAAAACCATCCAGCAGCAGACCGTCGAGAAGCTGAGGCTCGCAATCTTCTCGGGCATCTTCCAACCAGGCAGCCGACTGATCGAAAGCCAGCTCTGCGCGCAGCTCGGCATCAGCCGGCCCTCCCTGCGCGAGGCTTTGCGCAGCCTGGAGGCCGAGCGCCTGATCGAGATCGTTCCCAATCGCGGCCCGTCGGTCACCCAACTCTCCTGGGAAGAGGCGACAGCCATCTACGAGGTGCGCGAACTGCTCGAGGTGGAGGCCGCGGGAAGGTGCGCGGCGCGCATTCCCGAAGATCAGTTGCGCGAGCTCGAGAATTCTCTTCGCGCTTTCGAGAAGGCGGCATCAAGCAAGGACGGCCCCGCTCAAGTGACGACCGCCGCGGATTTCTATTCGATCATATTGGCCAATTGCGGCAACGCGGTTCTTGAGGAGGTCCATCGCGGGCTGGTGGCCAGGATCAGCTTCTTTCGGGGACGATCAATGTCTCTGGAAGGACGCGCGCAGAGCAGTCTCGCCGAGATGAAGGAGATCTACGAGGCAATCGCCGCGAGGGACCCGTCCGCTGCCCGCAAGGCTTCGAAACGGCACGTCCTGAAGGCAAAGGCCGCAGCGAGACAATCCATGGAAGGCAGGGGTTAGCCTCGCGGAAGTCGGGGCGCGCCGGTCCCGCCAAGGCGCTCTCAGGACTCCGCGGGCATTCTTCACAGCGCGGTACGCTTCCCGACATGTCAGGGTCGACATGCCGGCTCTGGCGGCCGCCCATTTTGGAGCGACCGGGATCATGGCAGTTTCGACGCGGTCACAGTACGCCGATGTGGTGATCGTTGGCGGGGGCTCGGCGGGTTCATTGCTTGCTGCTCGCTTGAGCGAAGACCCCGGACGAAGCGTGATGCTTGTCGAAGCGGGCGAGGAAGCCAGCGACCCCGATATTTGGGATCCAAGCGCATGGCCGGCGCTTCAAGGCCGCAGCTTCGACTGGGACTATCTTACCGTGCCACAGGCCGGGACTGCAGGCCGCGCCCATCACTGGGCGAGGGGGCGCCTGATCGGCGGCTCCAGTTGCATGCACGCAATGGGCTATATGCGCGGCCATCCGTCGGACTTCGATGCATGGGTTGAGGCCACAGGCGATTCGCGCTGGAGCTGGCACGAACTTCTGCCGGTGTTCATGGCCAACGAAGATCACCCGCTTGGCGGCGACGGCATCCACGGCATGGGCGGACCGATGCCCGTCTATCTGCCGGCCGACGAGGTAAGCCCGGTCGCGCGCGCCTTCATCGAGGCCGGCGCAGCTCTTGGGCTGCCAAGGTTGCGAGGCCACAGCAGCGGCACCATGATCGGGGTAACGCCCAACTCCCTCAACATCCGGGATGAAAGGCGCGTTACGACGGCGGAGGCCTGGCTTACGCCGGCCGTTCGGGAACGCGCAAACCTGACCATCCTGACGGGAACCCTGGCAAGACGGCTTGTTTTGGATGGCAACCGGGTTGGCGGCATCGAGATCGTCGGGCGCGAGGGGATGGCCGAGGTTCTTGCCGATCAAATCGTCTTGTCGGCAGGTGCATTGGAAAGTCCGGCCTTGCTGATGCGTTCGGGGATTGGACCCAGGGACGCCCTCAAGAGCGCAGGCGTCGCTTGTCAGATCGACCTTCCCGATGTCGGGCGCAACCTCCAAGACCATCTGCTCGGCGCGGGCAACCTCTATGCGTCAAGAAGACCTGTTCCACCCTCGCGCCTGCAGCATTCGGAATCGATGTCCTACATGCGAGCCGGCGATTTCACGGCGACGGGCCAGCCGGAAATCGTCGTGGGTTGCAGCATCGCACCCATCGTCTCCGAACGTTTCGAGGCCCCAGCGGCCGGCACGGCCTACTCCCTGTTGTTCGGCGTCACGCACCCGACCAGCCGCGGCAGCCTGCGCATCACCGGACCGGAACTCCACAATCGATTGCTCATCGACCCGGCATACTTGCAGACCGAGCGGGATCGCGAGCTTTTTCGTCTGGCGCTGAAGGCGGCCAGAGAGATTGGCCATCAGCCGGAACTCGCCGACTGGCGGGATCGCGAACTTCTTCCGGGAGACCTGAAGAGCGAGGCCGAGCTGGACGCCTTCATTGCCCAGGCGGCAACGACGCATCATCATCCCTGCGGCACCTGCAGGATGGGCAAGGACGCGGATGCCGTCGTCGATGCAGACCTGCGGCTCAAGACGCTCGACAACCTCTTTATCGTGGATGCTTCGATCATGCCCAGCCTTACGGCAGGACCGATCCACGCTGCGGTTCTAGCGATCGCGGAGCGCTTTGCTCGGAACATGACCTCCGCAGCTGACACGTGTCAGTTCCAGCGACCGCCCGACATCGGGGATTAGCAAATACCGCCGATGATCCCGATCGCCTCGCCGAAGTCGATCTGCGCGTGCCAAGGCGGATGCGCCAGAGGAACGAACCCCTCCCGGCGCCAGACGCGTGCACCACGCATATTGTTGGCTAGGGGCCCGGATGCCGATCGGCGCCACAAGCCGTTGATCCCGCAGCAGATGGTGGGATAGCTTCGCGATGCTGCTTCACACGCAAGCCATCAGGAGCGACAACGTCTGCCGTTCGCTTCGCCATCTTTCCGATATCAGCTGTAAACCATGTGCCCGGAATGGGCCGAGAGCTTAGTGGCGGAGAGGGGGGGATTCGAACCCCCGATACCCTTGCGAGTATGCCGCATTTCGAGTGCGGTGCATTCAACCACTCTGCCACCTCTCCTGGACGACGGGCCGAGCGTCGCGGGTAGATAGCGATTGCTGTCCGCACGCACAAGCGTTTTTCCGAACGCCGCGACGGGCGCGGGCGCCTGGCATTCTGCCGCCCCACTGGGTCACGGCTCCGCGCCGGCCTGGCTCCCGCAGGAGCCAGGCGACGGCGAGGGTGGCTATGAGATGACGCATCGGGATTTCCGCCTCGTGGCGCCGCAGTCTCCGCCGGCGGTGCCATCCGCCCGGTCCGTCCAGGTCAGGTTCCGGCGCCGGCGATTGGCCGGAATCGTCGGTCGGTATCGCTCGGAACAAACCGGCGGCGATCGGCGTTCCACCGTGCCGCCGCTGCGGCTCGACCCGAAAAGACCCCAGAACAACAAGGGCTTCCGCCATGCACACGACCGCATTTCCTCGTCCCGTCACCGCGCTCGTCGGACTTGGCTTCCCGCGCCGCGTGGCCGACGCGCGCGAGGCGCTCGCCTTCCTGGAGGATCAGGCCCCGATGATGCATGACGAAGCCTATGAGGCGACGCGCCAGGTCTGCCTGGAGGCGGTGGCGGGCGTTGCGGCGATCGAGGAGGCGCACGACGTCTTCGCCGCCTTCCTCCGCCGGCGCGGCATCCTGCTCGAGGAGAGTCCGCCGAGCCTCGTCGCCGACCGGCCGAGAGAAGGCCTCGCAGCCTAGGGTCGGTCGGCTGGCGCGGCTGCCCGCATCAGGACCGCCGCGTGGCCGGGCACCGTCCAGCCCGCTCCATGTTCGACCGGCGGCGTGCCGCCGCCGCCATAGCGCGGATCCTCGCTCGACCAGACGGGCAACCAGCCGGCGCCGGGGGGCGGCGCGGCGAGCGGCTCGGCGATGCTCGCCCTATCGAAGTCGCGCCCGAGATTGACGAGGAGCAGGCGGTCGTCGCACTCGTGGAAGAACCGGAGCAGGAAGGCTTCGGCGCCGATCACGGCCCCGTCGACCCGCCCGCTGGCGATGGCCGCATCGTCCCTGCGCAGCGCGATCAGGTCGCGGTGGAGCGCCACCGTTTCGGCATTGGCGTAAAACTCGCGCCAGTCGAGCCTGCAACGCTCGAAGGTGGCCATGTCGTTCGGTATGTCGAGCCGCTCCTGCGCGGCGGGATCGGCGAGGCTGGCGAACTGCTTCAGGAAGCCGTGGCGGCCGTCGCGGACCGACTGGGCCAGGTCCGGCCGGTGGTCGGCGAAAAAGAGGAAGGGGCTCGACGCGCCGAACTCCTGGCCCTGGAAGAGCATCGGCGTGCCCGGCATGAGGAGGAGGAGCGCGGTCAGGGCGCGCGCGCGTCCGGGCGAGGTCAGCCGGTGGAAGCGTTCGCCGCGGGCGGAGTTGGCGATCTGGTCGTGGTTCTGGATGAAGTTGACGAAGGCGGCGGGCCCGATATCCAGCGCCGGCGCGCCGCGCGGCTTGTCCTGGTGCGCGTAGCGCTGGCCCTGGAACAGGAAGCCGTATTTCGCCGCAGAGATCAGCTCCTGCGGCGTTCCCCGATGGTCGACATAGTAGGCCTCGCGGCGACCGGTCAGCGCCACCATCGCAGAATGGTGGAAGTCGTCGTTCCACAGCCCGTCGAGGGCCGTGCCGTCGCGTCCGCGCAGCAGGCCGCTGTCCTGCGGCTCGTTCTCGCCGATCAGAACGATGCGCCGGCTGCCGGCGGCGGCGCGGGCGGCGGCGGCGATCTCGGCGACGATGTGGCGCGGCGAGGCGTCGTGCATGCTCTGCGTGGCGTCAAGGCGCAGCCCGTCGAAATGGAACTCGTCGATCCAGCAGGCGGCGCTGGCAGCGAAGAAGGCACGCACGGGGCCGGAATTCGGGCCGTCAAAATTGATCGCCTCCCCCCACTCGTTCGGGTGCCGGTCGGTGAAATAGTCGCGCGCGAAGCGGGCGAGATAGTTCCCGTCCGGTCCGAGATGGTTGTAGACGACGTCGAGGATGACGCCGAGTCCGAGCGCGTGGGCGCGGTCGACGAACCGCCGCAGGTCGTCGGGGGGGCCGTAGAGTCGGGTGGGAGCGAACAGGTTCACCCCGTCATAGCCCCAGCCGAAGCGGCCGGCGAAATCGTTGACCGGCATCATCTCGATCAGCGTGATCCCGACGTCCCGGAGAAGGGGCAGCTTCTCGGCTGCCGCAGCCCAGGTTCCCTCCGGCGTGAAGGTGCCGACATGCATCTCGTAGACGACCTGGCGCTTGATGGCGCAGCCCCGCCAGTCGCCATCCGTCCACTCGAAGAGGGAAGAGTCGACCACTTCGGACGGGCCATGGGGTCCCTCGGGCTGGAAGCGCGATGCCGGGTCGGGGAACAGCGGTTCGCCGCCGTCGAGCCTTAGATGGTAGCGGGTGCCAACCGCGGCGCGGATCGCGCCGGCGAAGTAGCCGTCTTCCTCTGCGGTCAGCGCGTGCTCACCGGCGCCCTCTAGCGCAACGGCCACGCGGCGACGGTCGGGCGCCCATACCCGGAAGTGGACGAAGCTGCCGTCGATCTCCGCGCCGACCGGATAGCGCCTCGAGGCCCGGTTCGCCGGACGTGTGTCGCGCATGATGAAGAACCTGCTGTCGCGCTGGCTTCAATGGTCGAGCAGCAGCAGAGGTTCCGGGAACCAATCGCCGCAAGCCGGATTGGAGATGCGAGGCTCGGACGGCAGCAGGGGGCCCCATGCCCGACACGACATGGTGGAAGCGCGGGATCGTCTATCAGATCTACCCGCGCTCGTTCCAGGACAGCGACGGCGATGGCATCGGCGACCTCGCCGGCATCCGCTCGCGGCTCGACTATCTCGCCTGGCTGGGCGTCGATGCGATCTGGATCTCGCCGATCTACCCCTCGCCGATGGCCGATTTCGGCTACGACGTTGCCGACTATTGCGGCATCCATCCGATGTTCGGCTCGATGGAGGCCTTCGACAGCCTGGTCAGGGAAGCGCATGCGCGTCGCCTGAGGGTGATCCTGGACTTCGTCCCGAACCATAGCTCCGACCAGCATCCTTGGTTCCGCGAGAGCCGCCGGTCCCGCGACGATCCGCGCCGCGACTGGTACATCTGGCGCGACCCGGCGCCGGACGGCGGCCCGCCCAACAACTGGATCAGCAATTTCGGCGGTCCGGCCTGGAGCTACGACGAGGCGACCGGCCAGTACTACTACCATGCCTTCCTGAAGGAGCAGCCGGACCTCAATTGGCGCAACCTGGAAGTTCGCGCCGCGATGTTCGACGCGCTGCGCTTTTGGCTCAACCGCGGCGTCGACGGCTTCAGGGTCGACGTGATCTGGCACCTCGCCAAGGATCCGGACTTTCGCGACAACCCGCCCAATCCGGGCTGGGACTCGGGTCAGCCCGAGATCAACCGCTTCCTGCAGCGCTACTCCGCCGACCACCCCGACATACTCGACATCGTCGAGGAGATGCGCGGCGTCATCGACGAGTATGAGGACCGTGTGCTGATCGGCGAGATTTACCTGCCGATCGACCGGCTGGTCGCCTATTACGGCCGCGACCTGAAGGGGACGCATCTGCCCTTCAACTTCCAGCTCATACAGGCGGCGTGGAACGCGCGCGACATCGCGGCGCTCGCCGACGAGTACGAAAGGGCGCTCCCCGAGGGCGGCTGGCCAAACTGGGTGCTGGGCAACCACGACAAGCCGCGCATCGCGGCGCGCGTCGGCGAGGCGCAGGCGCGGGTGGCGGCCATGATGCTGCTGACGCTGCGGGGTACCCCGACAATGTACTACGGCGACGAGCTTGGTCTCGGCCGTGTCGAGATCCCGGCGGAGGCGGTGCAGGATCCCTGGGAGCGGAACGAGCCCGGGCAGGGCTTCGGCCGCGACCCGCAGCGCACGCCCATGCAGTGGGACGAGACGCCCAATGCCGGTTTCACCGACGGCACCCCATGGCTGCCTCTGTCGCAGGACCACGAGACGCGCAATGTCGAGGCGCTGCGGCGCGATCCGGTCTCGGTCCTCAACCTCTACCGCCGGCTGATCGAACTGCGGCGCGCGACGCCCGCCCTGCGCGTCGGATCGTTCCGCTCTGTCTGCGCGACGGAGACACTTCTCGCCTATGAACGCGAGTCCGACGGCCGGCGCATCCTCGTCCTCCTCAATCTCGGCCGGTCGGAGGAGCGGCTTCCGCCGGGCGCAGAAGCGGGCAGGGGGAGGATCCTCCTCTCCACCCATCTCGACAGGGGGGATGAGGTGGTGAGCGATCCGGTCCTGCGGGCAGGCGAGGGGCTGGTCGTGGAGCTCGACTAGTCCAGAGGTCAGCCGAGTGCGGCCAGCCGCCGCTCCTGCCGTTCGAGCAGGAACTCGATCTCGGCGACGGCCTCCCGCGACAGCGCGGTCGCCGGCCGTCGCTGCGCGTCGCTTGCGATCGCGCCGCGCCTGGCAAGGACGTATTTGCGGACGGCGAGGCCAACACCCTGCTGCTGCTCGTAGCGCACCAGCGGCAGATAGGCGTCGAAGACGTCCTGCGCCCGCGCGTGGTCGCCGGCCTCGGCCGCGCGGCACACCTCGACCATCATCTCCGGAAAGGCGAAGCCGGTCATGGCGCCGTCGGCGCCGCGGCGCATCTCCTCGGGCAGGAAAAGGCCGCCATTGCCGCACAGGATCGAAACGCGCCGCGCGCCGTCCTTCTCCGCCTCCCTCAGCGCGGTAATCTTGGCGAGGCCAGGCCAGTCCTCGTGCTTGAGCATCACGATGCTCGGCTGGGCTTTGAAGATGCGCAGCAGCGTGGGCGGGCTGATCGTCACGCTCGTGGTGAGGGGATAGTCCTGCAGGCAGAGCGGCACGTCGGAGCCGATCGTCTCGACCACGTTTGCGTAGTAGGCGGCGATCTGGTCGTCGGTGCGCAGGCTGCCGGGCGGGGCCACCATGACGCCCGCGGCGCCGAGGTCCATCACCGCTTTGGTCAGTTCCGCAATCGCGGCCAGCCCAGGCGCGGACACGCCGACGATGATCGGCCGACTGGCGGCCCGGGCCAGCACCCGCCGTGTGACGTCCAGCGACTCGCGCTGCGTCAGCTTGGGCGCCTCGCCCATGATGCCGAGGATCGTCAGGCCGTCGGCGCCCTTCTCGAAATAGAAGTCGACCATGCGGTCAAGGCTCGAGGCGTCGATCTCGCCTTCAGGCGTGAACGGCGTGGCGGCGATGACGAAGACGCCCCGCGTTTCGGGCGAGATGGTGCTCATGACGGCTCCGAGAGGTCCTGCAGGCCGCTGGGCGACCGATGGCACCCCTTGCACGAGCATGCGCGGCGGATCAAGCGCGCTCACGGCCATCGCTGCGGCACGGGCCAAGCCCGCGCAGACTGTCGCGGCGCGGACCCGCATGCTATGCGGCCGGCATGGCAGAGAAGAAGGCGAACGAGGTCGACGGCTGGCTGCGCCGTCCCGACGCGGCGACGACGGTGGTGCTCGTGTTCGGACCCGACCGCGGGCTGGTCTCGGAGCGCGCGCGGGCCTTCGCCCAATCGACGGGGCTGGCGCTCGACGATCCCTTCGCGGTGGTCAAGCTGGACGGGGCCGGGCTGGAGCGCGAGCCGGGACGGTTGACCGAGGAGGCGGCCGCGGTGCCGATGTTCACCGACCGGCGGCTGATTTGGGCACGCGGTATCGGCGCCGGGACGGCGCTCGCGCAGGAGGTGGCCGCGCTTGCCGCGGGCGGTTCGCGCGACACGATCATCCTGCTCGAAGCTGGCGACCTCAAGAAGGGCACGGGACTGCGGGGGGCGGTCGAGAAGTCCGCCAATGCCGTCGGCCTGCCCTGCTATGCTGACGAGGCGCGCTCGATCGACGCCGTCATCGACGAGACGCTCGCCCGCGAGAACCTGTCGATCGATCCCGAGGCGCGGCAGGCGTTGCGCGGCCTGCTGGGCGGCGACAGGTTGGCGACGAGGGGCGAACTGGAGAAGCTGGCGCTCTATTGCCGGGGCTCGGGGAGGATCGGGCTCGCGGATGTCGAGGCGGCGATCGGCGACGTCGCCGCCCGCTCGCAGGAGGATTTGCTCGATGCTGTCATGACCGGCGATGCCGCAGGCGCCGACCGCATCCTCGCGTCGCTGCAGGCCTCGGGCGGGCTCGCGGGCGGCGTGCTGCCGGCCGCCACGCGCCGCTTCCAGACGCTGGAGATGCTGAAGGCGGAGATGGGGGGGCGGCCGGCCCAGGCCGTCGTCGCGTCCGCGCGCCCGCCGATCTTCTTCGCCCGCCGACGGGCCTATGAGAGCGCGCTCTCCCAGTGGAGCCAGCCGGCGCTCGCCTCGGCGCTGTCGCGGCTCGAAGCCGCCACGCTGCAGTCGCGCGAGCGCGGGCGGCTGGCCGAAGCGATCGTGCGCCAGGCGCTGCTCGCGCTCGCGCTCGAGGCGCGGAGGGGACGCCGGGAGCGCGCCTGAGCGGCGCGCCCCCAGGCTGCTCAGTTCATTGTCGGGATGACGAACTCGGCGCCGTCCTTGATGCCGGACGGCCAGCGCGATGTCACCGTCTTGGTCTTGGTGTAGAAGCGGAAGGCATCGGGCCCGTGCTGGTTCAGGTCGCCGAAGCCGGAGGCCTTCCAGCCGCCGAAGGTGTAGTAGGCGATCGGCACCGGGATCGGCACGTTGATGCCCACCATGCCGACCTGCACCCGCGAGGCGAAGTCGCGCGCGGCGTCGCCGTCGCGGGTGAAGATCGCGACGCCGTTGCCGTACTCGTGCTCGTTGGGCAGGCGCAGCGCCTCCTCATAGTTCGCCGCCCGCACGACGGAGAGGACGGGCCCGAAGATCTCCTCCTTGTAGATGCGCATGTCGGGCTTCACCTCGTCGAAGAGGCACCCGCCCATGTAGTAGCCGTTCTCGTAGCCCTGCATCGAGAAGTCGCGGCCGTCGACCACCAGCTTGGCGCCCTCGTTGACGCCGATGTCGACATAGTTCTTGACCCTCTGCAGCGCCTCCTTCGTCACCAGCGGCCCGAAATCGGCCGACGAATCGGTCGACGGCCCGACCTTCAGGCTCTCGACGCGCGGGATCAGCTTCTCCACGAGGCGGTCGGCGGTCTCCTTGCCGACGGGGATGGCGACGGAGATCGCCATGCAGCGCTCGCCGGCCGAGCCGTAGCCGGCGCCGATCAGCGCGTCGACCGTCTGGTCCATGTCGGCGTCGGGCATGACGATCATGTGGTTCTTCGCGCCGCCGAAGCACTGCGCGCGCTTTCCGTTAGCCGTCGCGCGGCTGTAGATGTATTGCGCGATCGGGGTCGAGCCGACGAAGCCGATCGCCTTGACGTCGGGATGGTCGAGGATCGCGTCAACGACCTCCTTGTCGCCGTTGACGACGTTGAGGATGCCGGCCGGCAAGCCGGCCTCGATGAAGAGCTCGGCAATGCGGATCGGCACGGACGGGTCGCGCTCCGAAGGCTTCAGGATGAAGGCGTTGCCGCAGACGATCGCCGGCGCGATCTTCCACAGCGGGATCATGGCCGGGAAGTTGAACGGCGTGATGCCGGCCACCACCCCGAGCGGCTGGCGCATCGAATAGACGTCGATGCCGGGCCCGGCTCCGTCGGTGAACTCGCCTTTCATCATGTGCGGCGCGCCGAGGCAGACCTCGACCACCTCGAGGCCGCGCTGGATGTCGCCCTTGGCGTCGGCGATCGTCTTGCCGTGCTCGCGGGCGAGCGTCTCGGCGAGCTCGTCATACTCGCGGTGGACCAGATCGAGGAACTTCGCCAGCACGCGCACCCGCCGCTGCGGGTTGGTCGCCGCCCAGGCCGGCTGCGCCGCCCTGGCGTTCGCCACCGCCTCGTCGAGTTCGGCCCTGGAGGCGAGCGCCACGGAACCGCGCACCGAGCCGTCCATGGGCTGCATGATGTCCTGGCTGCGGCCGCTCTTGCCAGCGACGCGCTTGCCACCGATGAAATGCCCGACTTCGATCATCACCTTCGCTCCCTGAAACTTGCGGCCATTTACCTGCGAAGCGGCTGTCCATGCAATGCAGACAGGCGCGGCAAGCGTTGGGCCTGTGCCTTCCGTCTAATCGATGTCCGGCCGCACGAAATCGCCGGTCTGCGGGTCCATCGTCCAGAGCTCGCCTGACTGGATGTCGAACCAGGCGCCGCAGAGCACGAGCTCGCCGCGCTCCTCGCGCTCGCGCACCGAGGGGAAGCTGCGCAGATTGGCGATCGAGTAGCGGATCGAGATGCGCTCCAGCGCCGTCTGGCGCTCGCCTGCCGTCATCAACGTGTTGCCCGTCACCGTTTCCGCAGCGGGTCCGAGCAGGCTCATCCACTTGCCGATGAAATTGCCGGGCGACAAGGGCTCCATGGCGGGCTCGAGCGCGGTCTTGATGCCGCCGCAGCGGCCGTGGCCGAGGACCACCACCGCCTTGACGCCGAGGCTCTCGACGGCGAACTCGATCGCCGCCGAAGTCGCATGGAAATTCCCGTCAGGCTGACAGGGCGGGACGAGGTTTGCGACGTTGCGCATGACGAAGAGCTCGCCCGGGCGCGCGTCGAAGATGGTCTCGGGCGCGGCGCGGGAATCGCAGCAGGCGATCACCATGATCTCCGGCGTCTGCCCGTTCTGCGCCAGCTCGCGATAGCGTTCGCGCTCGGCGCCGAAGCGGCCGCCCATGAAGTTGCGGTATCCCTCGAGAAGTGCGGCGGGGAGGTTCATCGCGCGCCTGATAGCGGCATCGCTGGGCGAGCGCAATCTCGGCTTCAGCACCAGATGGCGACGGGGATGCCGTGGCCATCGACCAGCGGCGGCGACGGGAACGACATTGCCTCTCCGCGTGCGATCCGCGCGGCGACAAGTTGCATCGCCGCCGCGTCGAGCAGGTCGTCCTCGCCGGCCCCGCGCGGGACGGGCGGCTCGAAGAGCGCGGCGGGCATGCCTTCGCTGACGAGGAGGTCTCTCCGCTCCTTCATCCCCTCCGGATTGATGCGGCCGCGGATCTTCTTCGGCTTCGTCATGGGGCTCTGCTTGGCAAGGCTCCAGAAGGCGAGTTCGGGATGCGATTCGAAGACGCGCAGGCGCAGTTCGGGCCGCTCGATAAGCAGGCGATCGATCTCGCGGATCTTCGAGAAGATGCCGAAGGCCTGGATCGAGACGGCGCGCGGCGGGTCGGACGTCGCCCGCGCGACCGCGCTCGCCCTGCGGTGCGCCGCGTACCATTCGTCGACCGACCGAAACGGCCCCTGCTCGGCATGGACCGCGGCGCGCGAGGGAATCGAGAAGACGCTCGACTGCCGTTGGCCGAGATGGGACCGCACCAGCGCCTCGGGACCTCGGCCGCCACGGCCGACGCGGTCCGGCAGCCCGATCGGCATGTCGACCACGACGACGGCGTCTCCGGGCAGTTCGGCGAGCATCTCGGCGAAGCCGGCGAAGAGCCGCACCTCAGGTGCGGCGCCTTCCTCGCCCACGACGGCGATCCAGCCGGCCTTGCACCCGTCGATGCCGGCGAGCACCGTGCTCATTCGACCGTCCGGGTCCGCGTCGCGGCCGCCGGTCGCGACAGGCTCTCGGCGTCAGTCTCCAGCATGAGTTCGTCCGCCGCCCGTCCCGCGGCGCGTTCCAGAACCTCGCAGACGGAGGCCGCCGCCCGTTCGAGTGCGACCCGTGGCGTAGCGCCCTCGACCAGTCCGGCCGTCAGCAGCGCTGCGAGAAGGTCGCCAGGCCCATTGGGCGGCTTGGCATAGCGCCGGTGCTCGACCAGCAGCGCCTCGCGATCGGTGACGAGCAGGTTGCCGATGGCACTGTCGTTCTGTGCAGGTGCCGAGGTGACGACCAGCGTCGACGGCGGCGCTGCGCGCGCGGCCGCTACCAGCGAAGCATGGTCGGCGCCGCTCCTGCCGGTCAGCCAACCGAGCTCGAACCGGTTCGGCGTTGCCACATCGGCGATGGCGAAGAGTTCGTCGCGGATGGCGGCCACCGTGGCTTCCGGGACGTAGGGACCGCTCTCGTCGCCCAGCACGGGATCGCAGATATGGATGGCGTCAGGACTGGCGGACTTCACCGCCCGCACGAGGCCGGCAATCGCGGCGGCCTGCGCGGGATGGCCGAGATAGCCGGTCAGGATGCCCTTCACCTCGCCGATCCAGGGCGAGCCCGCGAGGTCGGCGCAGAGCGCGGCGAAGGCCTGTGGGTCGGGCACGATCCGTGTGGCCGGGCCGTGGCCGGGATGCCAGGGAAGCATCACCGTCGGCACGGCCCAGACCGGGAAGCCGAGGCTTTCCAGCGCGAAAACGGCGGCGCGGTTGCCGACCGTCCCGCGCGCCACATGGCTCGACACGACGATCACCGCCGGATGCGGAGTTGCGGCCGATGGATGGATCACGTCGACGGGATCACGAAGAAGACGAGCCAGATGACGAGGCCGACGAAGATGACGAGACCCGCGATGCGGCCGATGCGCGTGCCCCAGACCTCCGCCCATTCCTCGTCGGCCTTGTCGTCGGCGGCGAGATGGTCGCGGGCCCGCCGTGCGGCGCGGCCTGCCATAGAAGCTTCCGTCTCCTGGCCCACCCGGCGGATGATCCGCCCCGATTCGGCCTCGTCCTTCTCGGAACCGCGCATGTGACTCACCTCTCCGGCGATCCTAGCGGCTGGCGCCGTCCTGCGGAAGGCGCCGTCCTGCTGTGTGCAAGAGCGAATTCCACGCACAGCCCGCTTGTCGCTGCCGCCTTCGCGGTCATATGATTAACGAACCATGAAGACGCTGACGGTCGATATCCGCAAGGCGCAGCCCGAGGATGCCGAGGGCATCGCGGACGTGCACCAGCACGCCTGGTGGGGCACCTATGCCGGCATCATCCCGCACAAGTCGCTGACCGGCATGATCAACCGCCGCGGCGGCAAGTGGTGGGCGAGCGCCATCCGGCGGTCGGCCTTCATCCTCGTCGCCGAGATCGGCGGCGACATCGTCGGCTACGCGACCCTGGGGCGGAACCGCTCGCGCGACCTGCGCCAGCAGGGCGAGATCTACGAGCTCTACCTCAAGCCAGAATACCAGGGGATCGGGCTCGGCACCCGGCTCTTCGAGGCCGCGCGGCTCAAGCTGAAGTCGAACGGCCTCGTCGGGTTGGTCGTCTGGGCGCTGGAGGAGAATTCCGGCGCGATGTCCTTCTATGCCGGCGCGGGCGGCCGGGACGTCGCGGAAGGCGTCGAGCTCTTCGAGCAGAAGGCGCTGCGGAAGGTGGCGTTCGTCTGGCCGTGAGGCCGTAGGCCGAGGTCAGCCCTGCCGCAGGGCCATTGCGCATGCCGGTCCCAACCGTTATCCGGATGACCGGGAGGGGCTAAGCACAGGATACAGCATGCGCATCGACGCCATCGCCATCGGCGCCAATCCCCCCGAAGACGTCAACGTGATCGTGGAAGTGCCGCTCGGCGGCCAGCCGATCAAGTACGAGATGGACAAGGAAGCCGGTACGCTGGTCGTCGACCGCTTCCTCTACACTCCGATGACCTATCCCGGAAACTACGGCTTCGTGCCGCACACGCTCTCGGAAGACGGTGATCCGATCGACGTGCTGGTGTGCAACACGCGCCAGCTCGTGCCAGGCTGCGTCATCAATGTGCGGCCGATCGGCGTGCTCGTGATGGAGGACAATGCCGGCCATGACGAGAAGGTCATCGCCGTTCCGTCGCCGCATCTCACGCAGCGCTACGAAGGCGTGACCGAATACACCAACCTGCCGCCGATCACGCTGAGGCAGATCGAGCACTTCTTCGAGCACTACAAGGACCTGGAGCCCGGCAAGTGGGTTCGCATCGGCGACTGGGGCGACGCGGCGATGGCGCGGCGCATGATCACCGAGGCTATCGAGCGGGCGAAGTCGCAGCCGAAGGCCTGATTCCGGCGCGTCCGGCTCAGCCCTCGATGCCGCTCCGCGCGGCATCGCCCCACACCTGGTCGAGGCGCCTGTCGCGCCCGCACCCGGCGCGGTAGTAGGAATAGCGCAGCGGGTTCATCTTGTAATAGTCCTGGTGGTAGTCCTCCGCCGGCCAGAAGCGCGGGGCCTCCACGATTTCCGTCGCCAGCTTGCGGCCGAGCACGGACGCAGCCTCGGCGCGCGCCTCCTCCGCCAGCTGCCGCTGTTCCTCGTCCACCGCGTAGATGGCGGTCGTGTAGCTGAAGCCGCGGTCGCAGAACTGGCCGCCGGCATCCGTCGGGTCGACCGACCGGAAGAAGATGTGGAGCAGCCGCTCATAGGTGACGACTGCGGGATCGTACTCGATCAGCACCGCCTCGCGGTGGCGGTAGCGGGAATGATCCTGATAGGTCGGATTGTCGTTCTCGCCGCCGATATAGCCGGAGGTGGTGGCAAGGACGCCGGGCACCTTGTCGAAGTCCGCTTCCACGCACCAGAAGCAGCCGCCGGCGAAGATGGCCTTTTCCTCGGCGGCCAGGCTTGGCAATTGGCTCGCGACGAGTGCCGTCGCGAACAGGGCGGCAAGTGATGCATGGCGAAACATGGCACTGTCTCCTTCCTGGCCGGAACGATTAACAGTCGCCGCCCCGATCGCGAAATCAAGACTGAGGGAACCCCACGTGACAACAGTGCGGGATCAGCCGCGCCCCGCCAGTGCCGCCAGTTCGGCGCGCAGTTCCGCCACCTCTGCCTCCAGCGCCTCGACCCGCGCCTCGAGCCCGGACGACGCCGGCGCGGCGGGCTGGCGCGCAGCGACGGCGGACACGTCCACCGGGCCGGAAAGCAGATGGACGTAGCGGTCCTCGCGCTGTCCCGGGCCGCGCGGAACCAACTGCACCAGCGGATGCCTGCGGCCAATCAGGAGGTCGAGCTCGCCGTTCAGCGCCTCGATCGTATCGAAGCGCGCCAGGCGTTCCGATCGCGCCAGAAGCTCATGCGCCGTCTGCGGCCCGCGCAGCAGCAGCAGGCCGACGATCGCGATCTGCGGCTGGGTGAGTGAAAATTTCTGCGCCAGAAGATGTTCGTATCGCTCGACGCGAGAGGCGGAAAGCTGGCGTGCCAGACCCTTCGCCATGAGCAGTTTCAGCGAGCGATAGACTTCCGTCTGTTCAAGCGCCATCACCGGATCGCGCGCCGTCTTCTGGTTGGCGGCTGCATGGGCGGCGTTCAGCGTCAGCGGGTAGACGTCGGGGGTCAGCTCTCGCTTCTCGATCAGCGAGCCGAGAACGCGGGCTTCGGCAGGATTAAGGACGGGGAGCGTGGCGGTTTCCATAACGTGGTTCTTGCAGAAGCACTCGGCCCGAACAAGTCGTCGGCGCCGTCAACAGCGTTCAGTTGATCAGGAACGCAGCCCTCACGGCCTCGGCGTGGCGTCGCACGCCTTCGCTGGCTGCGCCCGCGAACGACGCCAGCAGCGTCGCGTAGCTTATCGCGACAAATCGGACGGTGTCGCCCGCAACCGCCTGGCCGAACGTTTCGATCTCGGCGCGGTGGGCAATCCGGAATTCCTCTGGGATGGGCCGCCCATCGGGCCAGAAGCCGGGCTCGGCGTAGAGATAGGCGAGGATCGGCTGTTTCCTCGAGATGCCGGCCTGCGTGACGAGGCCGAAGGCGTGCTTGACCAATTGCGCCGCGTCGAGGTGCCGGGTGCCGCGCCCCGCGCGGATCGCGTCCCGCTCGGCCTCATAGCGTCGCATGCCGTCGCCCCAGACCGGCCGCGAATAGGTGTCGGAAAAGGATGACGGCGTTCTTTGCCTGAAGGGTTCGTAGCGCTTGGATTCGATACCGACGAGCTCTTTTTCGGTCTCGATTACGGCGTCGAGCCATGGATGCCGTCCGCCCGCCCACGGAAAGCGCAACGTCCGTTCGATATCGATCGACAGGACCGGCCGGGACAGCTCTAGCCCCGGGATCGACGGCAGCGCGTCCGGCCGGTCGAGAAAGTAGCCGAACGTGTTGGCCGCAAGGGCGGCCGACGATTCCGGACTCGCGAACTTGCCGGTCTCGATTTCCCGTCCAGGCGAGGCTCTGTAGCAGGCGAGGATGCGCTCGCGATCGAGATAGGGAAGAACGCCCTCGTCGAGATGGCCTGGTTCCCGCACGCCCGCCTACACCCTCCGCTCCACCATCATCTGCCGGATCTCGGCTATCGCCTTGGCCGGGTTCAGCCCCTTGGGACACGTCTGCGTGCAGTTCATGATGGTGTGGCAGCGGTAGAGGCGGAAGGGGTCTTCCAGGTTGTCGAGCCGCTCTCCCGTCATCTCGTCGCGCGAATCGATCAGCCAGCGATAGGCCTGCAGGAGCACGGCGGGGCCGAGATAGCGCTCGCCGTTCCACCAGTAGGAAGGACAGGAGGTCTGGCAGCAGAAGCACAGGATGCATTCGTAGAGGCCGTCCAGCTTCTGGCGGTCCTCGTGGCTCTGCAGCCATTCCTTGGCAGGCTCGGGGCTGACCGTCTGCAGCCACGGCTCGATCGAGGCGAGTTGCGCGTATGGCACCGACAGGTCCGGGACCAGATCCTTGACCACCGGCATGTGCGGCAGCGGATAGATCTTCACCGCTCCCGACACCTCGTCGGCGCCCTTGGTGCACGCGAGCGTATTGGCGCCGTCAATGTTCATCGAGCACGAGCCGCAGATGCCCTCGCGGCAGGAGCGGCGGAACGCGAGCGTCGGGTCGACCTTGTTCTTGATCCAGATGAGCGCGTCCAGCACCATCGGGCCGCAATCGTCGGCATCGACGAAGAACGTGTCGACGCGCGGATTCGCATCGTCGTCCGGCGACCAGCGGTAGATCTTGTACTCGCGCAGATTCGTCGCGCCGGCCGGCTTCGGCCAGACCTTGCCCTGGTTGACGCGCGAGTTCTTTGGAAGGGAGAGTTCAGCCATAGGAAATCCGGTTCACGCTTCTAGCAATCTAATGCTGCCGTTGAGTTCGTCTGAGGCGACCTTACTCGCGAACCGCGCATCAGCCGTTACCAATGCCGTTCGTTCAGCGGCCGCACAGGCAAGAAAGAGACAGTCGTAGATGGAATGACCTACCCGCTGCGCGATCTCGAACGCGGCCATCGTCAAGGCGGAATCGATCGGACGCAGCACGAGCGAAGTTTCCAGTTCTTCGATGGCGGCGAGCGCCTGTCGCGGCTGGGCCTCGCCAAGCCGAACCTTGCGCCACAGACCGTTCGCCACCTCGGCAAGAATGATGGACGGTGCGATCATCTGGTCCTCGGCGTCGAGCATCGCAACGGCTTCCTGATGCAGTGGCTCGACGACGAACCATTTGATTGCGACGGAACTGTCGATCACCAGGGTCAATTGTGCCGCGCCCGGTCTTCGCGGATGAGTTCGACGCTGTCGGTCTGCTCTACCCCTTTGGGCGTCATCGCGGCGATCGCTTCCGCACGTTCCCGCCTCGACAAGGCCTCGCTGCGGGCAAGCCCGCTGCGGATCATCATCGCCGCCGCCTGTTCGACGGTGTTGCCTGTCGCGGCCGCAACCTTGCGCAGCGAATCCACCGTCGTTTCGTCCAAGTCGGTGATCGTCAGCGTGTCCATGACCAGACCTCTCTTGACGGAGCGACCTCTAATACACCCGCTTCTTGGGCGCGATGAGGGCGGGGTCGATGCCGCCCGCATTGTGGCCGAGCAGCGGCTCGGTGTGGACAGGGCGGTAGTCGAGCCGCACGTCGCCCTGGTCGTTCACCCAGGACAGGGTATGCTTGCGCCAGTTCGCGTCGTCGCGCTCCGTGTAGTCCTCGCGGGCGTGCGCGCCGCGGCTCTCCTTGCGCGCCTCTGCGGCGTAGACGGTGGTGATGGCGTTGGCCATCAGGTTCTCGAGTTCCAGCGTCTCGACGAGGTCCGAGTTCCAGATCATCGAGCGGTCGTGGACCTTGAGGTCGGACAGCCCGCCCCAGATCTCGGAAATGCGCTCGCAGCCATTGGCCAGCGATTCCTGCGTGCGGAAGACGGCGGCATCCTCCTGCATGGCGCGCTGCATCCTGTCGCGCAGTTCGGCCGTCGGCGTCGCGCCATCGGCGTGACGGAGCCTGTCGAAGCGGTCCATGATGCGCTCGCAGGCCATCTCGTTGATCGCCGGCACCTTGGCGTCGCGGTCGACGACCTGACCGGCGCGGATCGCCGCGGCGCGGCCGAAGACGACGAGGTCGATCAGCGAGTTGGAGCCGAGCCGGTTGGCGCCGTGGACGGAGGCGCATGCCGCCTCGCCGACCGCCATCAGGCCGGGCGCGACGCGGTCGGGATCGTCCGGCGTCGGGTTCAGCACCTCGCCCCAGTAGTTGGTCGGGATGCCGCCCATGTTGTAGTGGACCGTCGGCAGGACGGGGATCGGCTCGCGCGTCACGTCGACGCCGGCGAAGATGCGCGCCGATTCCGCGATGCCCGGCAGCCGCTCGTGGATGACGGCGGGATCGAGATGGTCGAGGTGGAGGAAGATGTGGTCCTTCTCCTTGCCGACGCCGCGTCCCTCGCGAATCTCCATTGTCATGCAGCGCGAGACGACGTCGCGGCTCGCCAGGTCCTTCGCCGACGGCGCGTAGCGCTCCATGAAGCGCTCGCCTTCGGAGTTGACGAGATAGCCGCCCTCGCCGCGCACACCCTCGGTGATCAGGCAGCCGGCGCCGTAGATGCCGGTCGGATGGAACTGGACGAACTCCATGTCCTCGAGCGGCAGGCCGGCGCGCGCGATCATCCCGTTGCCGTCGCCGGTACAGGTATGGGCCGAGGTGCAGGAGAAGTAGGCGCGGCCATAGCCGCCCGTCGCGAGCACGACCATCTTGGCCGCGAAGCGGTGGATGGTGCCGTCGTCGAGGTTCCAGGCGACGACGCCGGTGCACTGGCCGTCGTCGCCCATGATCAGGTCGAGCGCGAAGTACTCGACGAAGAACTGCGCGTTGTTCCTGACCGACTGGCCGTAGAGCGTGTGGAGGATGGCGTGGCCGGTCCGGTCGGCCGCCGCGCAGGTGCGCTGCACCGGCGGGCCCTCGCCGAAATTCTGCATGTGGCCGCCGAACGGCCGCTGGTAGATGCGGCCATCCTCGGTCCGCGAGAACGGCACGCCGTAATGCTCGAGCTCATAGACGGCGGCCGGGGCCTCGCGGGCGAGGTACTCCATCGCATCGACGTCGCCCAGCCAGTCGGAGCCCTTCACCGTGTCGTAGAGGTGCCACTGCCAGTGGTCGGGACCCATGTTCTGGAGCGACGCCGCGATGCCGCCCTGCGCCGCCACCGTGTGGGAGCGCGTCGGGAACACCTTGGTGATGCAGGCGGTCTTGAGGCCCTGTTCGGCCATGCCGAGGGTCGCGCGCAGGCCTGCGCCGCCGGCGCCGACGATCACCACGTCATAGGCGTGGTCGACGGTGCGGTAGGCCCGGCCGTTCGTTGCGGGTCCCGCTCCGCTGCGTCCGTTCGCTGCCACTTCAGCCTCCGAATGCGATCTTGAGGATCGAGAAGGCGGATATCGCGCCGACCACGATCGGGAAGAAGATGTTGAGGATGATGAGCGTCGCCTTCAGTCCCTCGGAATGGATGTAGTCCTCGATGACCACCTGCATGCCGAGGCGCATGTGGTAGAGCACCGACAGGAGGACGAGCAGCATGACGAGCGCCACGAAGGGGTTGGCGAGCGTCGCGCGCACCTCCTCGTAGCTCGCGCCGCCGAGCGCAATGACCAGTCCCAGGAAGAACATCACCAGCGGGATGTTGGAGATCGCGGTCAGCCGCTGGTGCCAGAAATGGCCGGTGCCCTCGCGGGCGGCGCCGAGGCCGCGGACGCGGGCGAGAGGCGTGCGGAACCTCGCCATGTCAGAACCCTCCCCGCGCGAAGATGGCGGCGACCCAGACGATCACCGTCAGCGTGGCCGATCCGATCAGCGTCGCCCAGGCGAGGCTGTTGGCCTGCGGCTTCTCGAGGCCGTGGCCGGTGTCCCAGATGAGATGGCGAATGCCGCCCAGCATGTGGTGCAGCACGCTCCAGCTGTATCCGAACAGCACCAGCATGCCGAACCACGAGCCGAGGAAGCCGCTGACATAGGAGAACTGGCCGGGAGATATCGAGGCGGCGATCAGCCACCAGGCGACCAGCAGCGTGCCGAAATAGTTCGCCACGCCGGTGATGCGGTGGAGGATCGACATCGCCATGGTCGGCGTGAAGCGGTAGATTCCGAGATGCGGCGAGAGGGGTCTTTCGCGGGCGGATGTCGGTGTGGCCATAACTTCCCCGATCAGGATCCGGCGGCACGGCGGAGACGTCCCGCCAAGGCTCGGCTGGCGGAGTTCTAGTGCGCATTTTGCAGCGCGTCAAAGGTCGTGAAGAGGCTGAATCGCTTCAAAATTCGGCGTCGGCAGCTTCAACCGATTGAAGCTCGGACGGGCGTCTACACCTGGCGGCAGACCATGGGCTCCCTGCCCGCCTTCATCCACAGCGCCTCCGCGCCCTCCAGCACGAGGGCGAAGCCGTCGGCGCCGTATCGGCTGGTCTGGCCGGGAGGCGAGGCCTCGAGCTGGGCGCTGCCCTCGAGCGAGTTCTCGGCGACCAGGAAACCGGCCGAGCGCCGGATCGACAGCCGCTCGCCGTCGCCACAGTCGTAGGTCGCCTGCGCGGGCGGAGCCTCCGTGGAGCCGGTCGGGCCGTTGTTCTCGCTGACGCAGCCGGCGAGGGCGATCGAGAGGATGAGGGGAGCGGCCGCGAGGCCGAATCGGAAACGCGGGACAGACATCATGGCGCGACAGCTATCCCCAGCCTGCCCGCCGATGCAACCGCCTGTCGACAGATCGTCAGTTGCCGTCGAAGCGGATGACGTGACTGGTCCAGTCGTTCGGGACGGCGATCTGCTCGTAGAGGCGCCGGCCGTCCTCGGGCTGGCGCGGCGCGTTGAGCACCATCCTGGCCCAGCCGCGGCCTTCCGCCCCGTCTGCGAGCAGGTCGATGAGCGCCCGCGCGATGCCCAGGCCGCGCTGGAGATGGTGGACGTAGAGATGGTCGACGACGCCGCAGCGCAGCCCGGTCAGCGGGTCGGGCAGGTCGTGGAAGATCGCGAAGCCGACGAGCTTGCCGTCGATGCGCGCGCCGAGGACCGCCACGGCGCCATCCTGCAGCAGCGTCTCGGCGTAGAAATCGTCCGGCCGCCGCGGCGCGCCGCGCTTCAGCGCCTGGACATAGTCGGCGAGCAGCGGCGCGAACTGGTGGGCGTCCGCCAGCGTGAGGAGCCCGATCTCGATCTTCGGTGACTCGGTCATGGCCCGTGCATGAGCAATGGCGCCGGCCTTGTCAATCTCGGCCGCGGCGCGCGTTAACCATTATGGCGGATATGGCCGGGGGTCTCTCCGGGCACCCCCGTGACAAAGGTAAAGAAAGCGTTAACTTGCGCAGTCGGGGTGGCAGCTCGATCCTCCAGGAGGAACCCATGCGCGGCATCGGATTGTGGAACAAGGTCTTCGTCCCGGCGATTGCGGCGCTGGCGTTCTCGGCGGCTGCGGCCCATGCAGGCGGCGTCTATCCCTATGAGGAGCGGGTCCACGCGGACAGCTACGGCAACCTCGTGATCTACAGCCCCGCGGGCTACAAGCGCATCGTCGTCGGCCAGGGCCATCTTGCCGCCGAATACATCGAATCTCGCCAGTACGCCCCGCGTGTCGTCTATCTCGAGGACGACCGCCGGCGCGAGCGCCGCACCTTCCGCACCTGCAACCGCGAGCCGGTGCTGCTGCACGGGCGCAGCTATATGTACGGTCTGCCCGACAATGTCGTGCCGGTCCCGGCGGGGATCTGCGAGTAGCGGCGGCGGCCACACCGGGGCCCTCTTTTGGCCAAACTGGTTAAGCCTATGGCAGGAAAAGGATCTTGCTCATGAGCAACGCCGCATCCGCCCGCCGGCTCCGTGACCACGTTTCGTCCCTGCAGACGATGACGCGCTTCGTGCTCGCGACGCTGGCGCTGGCCAGCGGCGTCTACACTTATCTCGGCGTCCGCAGCCTGCTCGACGGTGACGCCACGCTCGTCTTCTTCGCCGCCATCATCTATTCGGCCGCCGTCTCAGTCGGCATCTATGGCTTCTGGACCTACATGATCCGCTTCCTGCCGGAGATGCGGGACGCGCTCGCCCGGCTGTCGCTGTTCGCGGTTATGGCGGTCGGCTCGCTGATGATCGTGGCCATGTCGTCATGGCTGAACGCGGCCGCGCTCGCGGGCTCCGCTGCCATCGAGCAGCATCTTGCCTCGACGCAGGAAGGCTACACCGCCGATCTCGAGCAGGCGCATTCCAACGCGCTGGGCGCCCTGTCCCTCCTGCCCGACATCCAGAGGGCGTCGGAGCGCTTTGCCCGCCTCGCCGAGGAGGAGCGCAATTCAGGCGCGCTCACCGGCTCTTCCGGCGCCGGCTCGGTCGTCCAGCTCCTGACGCAGATGTCGGCTCAGATGCGCGAGCTCGAGGCTGCCATCCAGGGCAACCGCGAGACGGTGCGCAGCCTCTTCGAGGAAGGCCAGGCACATCTCGCGGTGATGCGCGGCCTGGTTTCCGGCTCGGGCCCTGTCGCCGGGCGGGCCGATTCCTTCGGCGACGAGGCCGTCGCGCTGCAGGGCGTCATCGCGGCGCTCGAGCAGACTTCGATCGCGCCCTCCGTCGCTCGCGCCGCGCAGGACCTGTCGGCCGGGTTCATCGCGCCGGTGGCCGATGGCCGCAGCGCCGATCTCGTCGGGCGGCAGGATCTGGTGATGGCCACGATCCGCGAATCCGTGGCGGCGCAGTCGAGCGCGCTTTCGCAGGCGGCGCAGGAGATCATGGCCCAGCCGCGCGTCGCCGAGCGGCGCTACGTGCCGCTGTCGGCCGCCGAGGCGGTGCTCATGTACGCCTCGAGCTTCCTGCCGAGCTGGGCCGGCGCCATCTCCATCGACCTCCTGCCGGGCGTCCTGGTCGGCATCATGGCCGTGGTCCACGCCTCGATGCGGCGCGGCGAGGAAGGGCTCTCCGACGCCGACCGAATCACCGCGGCCGACATGCTGCGCTCGCTCGACCTGCACCAGACCATCATGGCGCGCCACCAGGCGGCGGAAGCCGCGCCTGCCGCACCAACGGCACCGGCGCCGGCGGAGGAGCGCCCGGCTGCGGCGGCGCACGATCCGCGCCCTGCCGTTCCAGAGAACGTGACGCCCCTGTCGGTCGGCGAGAGGAAGAGGCTCGACACATGACGATCGAGACCGGGATGCCCGGGCGAGAGGAACGCCGGCCGAACGCGGTGCTGCGCTATTTCGCACGCTTCGACGATGGCGAGCTGGCGCGCTGGGCCTTCCGCGGCCTGCTCGTCGGAGCCATCGCCGTCCTTGCGCTCGACCTCCACGCGCTCACGCAGCGCGATGGCGGCCTCTGGCGCACCGAGGCGCCGGCGACGGATTCAATGACGACAGGCGTTCCCGTCCTGCCGCCTGCCGTGGTCACCGGCGAGCCGGAGCGGACCACGATCGATCCGCGCGAGAACGTGCTCTCGGGCGACGACGAACTGCGCCGCCCGATGCGCTTCGAGTTGCGCGCCGGCGGCGTCCTCCTGGCCGAGGGCAGCATCGACCAGGGTGCCGCGGCACGCTTCGCGCGCGAGGTCGAGCAACGCGGCGAGTATGTGCGCAGGATCAGCCTCAACTCGCCCGGCGGGTCGCTCGACGACGCGATGGAGATGGCGCGCATCGTGCGTGAGCGCGGCTTCGACACAGAGGTCGCCGACGGCGCGATCTGCGCCTCGTCCTGTCCGCTCCTGATGGCCGGCGGCACGAACAGGAGCGCGGGCGAGAAGGCGGCGGTCGGGCTCCACCAGTTCTACGCCGCCACCGGCACAGTCACCGAACCGGCGCAGGTGATGGCCGATGCGCAGATGACGACGGCTCGCATCTCGCGGCATCTGGCCGAGATGGGGGTCGATGCCGCGCTGTGGCTGCACGCGCTCGATACGCCGCCGCGCTCGCTCTACTACCTCTCGCAGGAGGAGATGCAGCGCTACCGGCTCGTCCAGTCGGGATCGCCCGTCGCCAGCCGCAGCCTTCAGGCCTCGGAGACGCGCTGACGGAGCTGGCCGGCACTGGCCGGGGCCTCGGCCTCCGGCCGCCTGCCGTGCGAGACGACGACGCGGTCCCGCCCTCGCGCCTTGGCATCGTAGAGCGTGCGGTCGGCGCGCCGCATCAACGTCTCCCAGTCTTCATCCGGCCCGCGCACGGCGACGCCGTAGCTGGCCGAGAGCCTGCAGTCGGACGGGATGCCAGGCACCGACAAACTGGCGAAGCTGGCGCGCAGCCCTTCGGCCACCATGCGCGCCGTCCTGAGATCGGTCGAGGCAAGCAGAACGGCGAATTCCTCGCCGCCGATACGCCCCGCCGGATGCTCCTCGCCCAGCACCTCGCGCAGGCAGCGGGCGAAGGTTTCGATCGCGCGGTCGCCGGCAGCATGGCCGAACCGGTCGTTGACGTCCTTGAAGTGGTCGAGGTCGGCGAGGATCAGCGCCACCGGACTGCCGCTCGACGCGGTCCCGTCGAGGAGCCGTCGGCCGTGGCTCTCGAAACCGCGGCGGTTGAGGAGCCCCGAGAGCGGGTCGGTGTACGATTCCGTCCTCAGTTCCTCCTGCAGGTCGATCGCGATCGCCGCCACGATGGCAACGGCATAGATGAGCAGGAAGAAGGCAACCGAGAACGTCAGCGTCACCCAGTAGAGCGTGGTGAAGAGGTTGCTGTCGGTGATCTCCAGCGGCTCGTTGCCCACCGCCAGCAGCGGCCTCAGGAAGAACTGCATGGCCCAGACGACGAACAGGGCCAGGAGGAAAAGGTCGATCGGCTTCTTGCGCTCGACCTTCCAGAGCGTAGGCAACACCGTGAACACGAGGAAGCCGCAGGCGAAGTTGATGATCAGGATGCGGATGACGATGTCCGGCTCGGCGAGCAGATACCAGGCGAACGCAGAGACGGACACCGCGACGATTGCCGCCAGCGGCAGCAGCGGCGGGTCGGGGCGGTAGCGCTTGATCGTGCCTGCGGCGACGACTGCCGCCCCGACGATGAGCAGCGCATTGGCCGCCAGCCGCGACGCGACTTCACCCGACAGCACGCTGACATACTGGGCGGCGAAGGCGATGGCGAGGAGCAGGAAGCCGGCGCTGAGCACGGCGACATAGACGCGCTTGGGCTGGCTGTACCAGAACGCGAACAGCGCCGTGGCCAGGATGGCGCACACGGCGGGATTGATGAGAGCGATGAAGACGCTGTTTTCCAATCCTCTGCCCGCCGCGGTCCCGATGCATGCGACAGTAGTGGTGCAGGCGCAAACAAGCGGTTAAGGGCGGGCACAGGATAGGGCAGGGCGGCCGGGTCGGCCGCCCCTCGACACGGTCATCCGCGCCAGTCGCGGATGTCCACGAACCGGCCGGCCACCGCGGCTGCGGCGGCCATCGCCGGCGAGACGAGATGCGTGCGGCCCTTGAAGCCCTGCCGTCCCTCGAAGTTGCGGTTCGAGGTCGAGGCGCAGCGCTCGCCCGGCCGCAGCCGGTCCTCGTTCATGGCGAGGCACATCGAGCAGCCCGGCTCGCGCCATTCGCAGCCGGCCTCGATGAAGATGCGATCAAGGCCCTCGGCCTCGGCCTGTGCCTTCACGAGGCCGGAACCCGGCACGATCATCGCGTTCACCCGCTCGGACACCTTACGGCCCTCCAGAACGGCGGCCGCCGCCCTCAGGTCCTCGATGCGGCCGTTGGTGCAGGAGCCGATGAAGACGCGGTCGATCTCGATGTCGGTGATCTTCGTGCCCGGCACCAGGCCCATATATTCGAGCGCCCGCTTCTTGGAGTTGCGCTTGTTCTCGTCGGCGATCTCGTCGGGATCGGGCACCGCGCCCGTGACCGACACGACGTCCTCCGGCGACGAGCCCCACGAGACGATCGGCGGCAGGTTCGCAGCGTCGAGCACGACGACCTTGTCGAAATGCGCGCCCTCGTCGGTCTGGAGCGTGCGCCAGTAGTCGAGCGCCATGTCCCATGCCTTGCCCCGCGGCGCACGCGGCTTGTCCTTGATGTAGGCGAAGGTCGTCTCGTCCGGGGCGATGAGGCCGGCGCGCGCGCCGCCCTCGATCGACATGTTGCAGATCGTCATGCGGCCTTCCATCGACAGCGCGCGGATCGCCTCGCCTGCATATTCGATGACGTGGCCGGTGCCGCCGGCGGTGCCGATCTCGCCGATGATGGCGAGGATGATGTCCTTGGCCGTCACACCCTGCGGTAACGTTCCGTCGACGCGGACCAGCATGTTCTTGGCCTTGCGCTGGATCAGCGTCTGGGTGGCGAGCACGTGCTCGACCTCGGAGGTGCCGATGCCGTGCGCCAGCGCGCCGAAGGCGCCGTGCGTCGAGGTGTGGCTGTCGCCGCAGACGATCGTCATGCCGGGCAGCGTGAAGCCCTGCTCGGGTCCGATGATGTGGACGATGCCCTGGCGGCGGTCGACCTCGTTGTAATACTCGATGCCGAAATCGGCTGCATTCCGCGCCAGCGCCTCGACCTGGACCCGGCTCTCCTCGTTGGCGATGCCGTGGCTGCGGTCGGTCGTCGGCACGTTGTGGTCGACGACGGCGAGCGTGCGCTCGGGATGGCGGACCGGACGGCCGGCCATGCGCAGCCCTTCGAAAGCCTGCGGGCTCGTCACCTCGTGCACCAGATGGCGATCGATATAGAGGAGGCAGGTGCCGTCCTCCTGGCGGTCGACGACGTGGTCGTCGAAGATCTTGTCGTAAAGCGTGCGCGGCGATGTCATGTCTTCGTTCCAGATGGAAAATGTGCTTGAGGTCACGGCCCTGCGGCCGGGCCGTCAGCCCGCGCGTACGATCAGCGATCCGGTGACGCGCGCGAAGAACCGCGACGGCAGGCGCTTGCGATCCTGCAGCGCGAACCGCTTGAAGGCCGGGTGGGCGAACAGTTCTTCCATTCCGGGCTCAATACCAGTTCTCGCGGCGAGCGGCAATCACGGCCGCTTCACGGACGCTCGCGCGGCTCGTCCTCGTTCGAGGTCCCGCCGGAGCGCTTCTCGAAATGGCTGAGGCCCGCGAGGACGATGATGGCGAGCAGCGTCGAGAAGGCGGCGACCTGCCAGAGGCCCAGCCCGCTCGCCAGCCCGATCGCTCCGGCGAGCCACAGCCCGGCACCCGTCGTCAGACCCTTGATCTGCCCGCGCGCGAAGATGATCGACCCGGCCGCGAGGAATGCTACGCCGGCCGTCACGGCCTCGATCAGGCGGAGCGAATCGAACTGCGAGGAATCCTCCTCGAACTGCGCCCCTTGCACGATCTCGAGCCCGAGGACAGCGAAGGTGGCGGCCGCCAGGGAGACGAGGATATGCGTCCTCAGCCCCGCGGAATGGTGGCGCCACTCGCGCTCGAAGCCGATGACGGCCCCGAAAAAGGCCGCGACCAGCAGGCGCGCCGCGATCACGCTGAACGGCAGCCAAGTCGGCTGCATCATGTCGGCGAGGACGTCGTTCATCGCTCGCTCCCTCAGGCAGGCGGATGCGCGGCCGCCTTCAGGGCCAGCCGCCGGCGGCGCGCCAGCATGTTGAGCGCCTCGACGAAGGCCGAGAAACCCATCGCCGCGTAGACATAGCCCTTGGGCACGTGGAAGCCGAGTCCTTCGGCGATCAGCGTCATGCCGATCATCAGCAGGAAGCCGAGCGCGAGAATAACGATCGTCGGGTTGGAGGCGATGAAGCGCGACAGCGGCTCGGCGGCGATCAGCATCACGATGACGGCGGTGATGACGGCGATGAACATGATGGCGATCTCGTCCGTCATGCCGACCGCGGTGATGATCGAATCGATCGAGAAGACGAGGTCGAGCAGCAGGATCTGGAAAATGGCTCCGCCGATGGTCAGCTTCACAGCGCCGCCCACGATATCGGCCTTGTCTTCGTGCGGGTCGACCGAGTGATGGATCTCCTTGGTCGCCTTCCAGACCAGGAACAGGCCGCCCGCGATGAGGATCATGTCGCGCCAAGAGAAGCCATGGTCGAACAGCTCGAACACCGGCTCGGTCAGTTGCACGATGATCGAGATCGTGAAGAGGAGCGCGAGGCGCAGGACGAGGGCGGCGCCGATGCCCAGCCTTCGCGCAAATTTCTGCTGCTCGGCCGGCAGCCGGTTGGTCAGGATGGAGATGAAGATGAGGTTGTCGATGCCGAGGACGACCTCGAGGACGACGAGTGTCGCCAGCGCCACCCATCCGGCCGGATCGGCGAGAAACGCGAAATGCTCGAGCATGGAGGGGAACCCCGGGGAACAAGAAGCCGCTGCAATAGCTGGTGCGGGCCTCGACGCGCGTCAATGGCCGCAGCAGGGCTTCAATGCACCCGGTAGACGAAGCTCACATTCAGAACGTCCGGCTCGTCGATGGCGAAGGCGCGGTAGGGCGGGCTCGCCTCAAGCCTGGTCCAGCGGCCGGCGCGCGCGAGCGCGTCCATCCTGGCGGCGAAGCCGGCTTCCTCCAGCAGTACGTCGCGAACGCTGAAGACCGCATGGCCGCCCGGCCGCGTAACGCGCACCAGCTCGTCCAGGCTTTGCGCCGGCGCGTGGCCCACGGTGAAGACGCCGGTCGCGACGAAGGCTGCGAAGCGGCCGTCCGGGAAGGGGAGCGGCTTGCCGAGCTCGGCCTCGACGAATTCGCGATAGACGCCGCGCCGGGCAGCGATCGCCAGCATGTCCGCCGAGAGGTCGAGCCCGACCAGCTCGTTATAGCCGAGCGCTGCGAGCAGGGGGCCGCTCAGGCCCGTGCCGCAGCCGGCGTCGAGGATCGGCCCATCACCCTTCGCGACGTGGCGCGCCAGCCACGCGGCGATTGCGAAGGGCAGGCAGTAGCCGAGTCCGATCGTCTCGCGGTCGTAGTCGGCTGCCCATTTGCTGTAGGCATCGGCGAGTTCGGCGCTGGTTGCGGCTGCGTAGACCCGGTCAAGTCCGCGTCGAGGCTCGTCAGTCGTCATGTCGCCTCCTCCCTCACGCAGGTCAGGTCCAGAAGGACGGTACCGTCTCCTCGAGCCTGGGCCCCAGCCGCAGCGGCGCGATCTTCTCCGTCAGCCCAGTACGGTCGGATATTTCGAGCCCGACGCCACAGACCGTCGCCGGCCCCGTCGCGGCCTCGAAGCGGCCGCGCGGCACCTTGGTGACGAAGCGGTTGAGCGGCTCCTCCTTGTCGAACCCGAGCGACGAATTGTAGTCGCCGCACATGCCGACATCGCTCATGTAGCCCGTGCCGCCGTCGAGGATCTGGTGGTCGGCGGTCGGCTGGTGCGTATGGGTGCCGATGACGGCGCTGGCGCGGCCGTCGACGAAATGGCCGAAGCACATCTTCTCCGACGTCGCCTCGGCGTGGAAATCGATCAGCACCGCATCCGCCTGCTCGCCGAGCGGACAGGCCGCGAGCGTCGTCTCGGCCGCGTTGAACGGGTCGTCGAGCTCCGGATGGACGAAGACCCTGCCCATGATGTTGGCGACCAGCACCCGCGCGCCGTTCTTCGCCTCGTAGAGCCCGCTGCCGCGGCCCGGCGTGCCTGACGGGAAGTTGGCCGGGCGCAGGAAGCGCTCCTCCCGGCCGGCGAACAGCAGCGCCTCACGCTGGTCCCAGACATGGTTGCCCGTGGTCACCACGTCGGCGCCGGCCGACAGCGTCTCGCGGAAGATGTCTTCGGTGATGCCGAAGCCGCCGGCGGCGTTCTCGCCGTTGACGACGACGAAATCGAGCCGGAAGTCGGAGATGAGTCCGGGAAGCCGCCCCCAGACAGCTTCACGACCCGTACGCCCGACCATGTCGCCGAGGAAGAGCAGTCTCATGAAGGTTGTCTACAGGCCGCCGTCGAGGCGGCGCAAGCCGGTTTCGGTCAGGAGCTCCGGCAGCTGCACGTCGTGCGGCTGGTCCGGCACCTCCTCGACGCGCTGGCACTCATAGGCGATGCCGATGAGGCGCGGGACGTGTCCGCGCGCCCTCAGTTCGCCGATCGCGCGGTCGTAGTAGCCGGCGCCGTAGCCGATGCGGTGGCCGCGGTCGTCGAAGGCGGCGAGCGGCACGAGCATCGTGGACGGCTGGAGCTCCTCGGCCTCCTCACCGGGTCCGAAGGTCCCGAAGCCCATGTCGACGAGTTCCGCCCCGCGCACGAGCTCGCGGAAGACGATCGTCCGTTTGTCGAGGATGGCCGGCAGGCAGAGTCTGGCACCCGCCTCGCGCAGCGCGAACATCAGCGGCCGCACGTCGACCTCGGAGCGCATGGGCCAGAAGCCGGAAACGACGCTGCCGGGCTCGACGGCGATCTCGCCGGCCCGCTCGGCCATGGCGAGCGAGGCCTCGATCCGCCATTGCGGGTCGAGCGCGTCGCGCCGCGCCAGCGCCTCGGCGCGCAGGCGCTTCTTCAGCTCTCTGACGGGGTTGGGCATGATAGATCCGGGGAGATTGACGAGGCGGGACGGTGCGATCCACGACCACCGATGGAGAGGTTGATCCCGGGTGCCTACAAAGTAGGTGGGCGCCATATGACCGAACCCACGGGCCCGGCCAGGGACAGCTCCCTTGGGATCAATAAGGCCCCGGGGATAAGTTACTCCTGTCGCGAGGCGCAGATCGCTCCGGCAATATAGTCCGCCGCGCCGCCGCCCGCCAGTGCCCCTCCAATTGGTTGTCACAAGCACACGAGTTGTCCGGGTTAGGTAGCACACGAGTTGTCCGGTTTGATGCCCAGCGGATGGAGGCTGGGGATGAGACGGGCAGCATGGCTACAGGACCGGAGGATGCAGAAGTTTCGGGATGTTTTGAGCCGCTGGGATTGGGGCGATCTTTCGATGCTGGAGGCGGGGGAGTTGCTTGGGATGTCGGAGCGTCAGTTCCGGCGCTACCGGGATCGCTACGAGGAGGCTGGCGAGGAAGGGCTTGTGGACCGGCGGCTGGGCAAGGCGTCGCCGCGGCGGGTGCCGGGCGACGTGGTGGAGGCGATGCTTTCGCTTTACCGGGACCGGTACCGGGGCTGGAATGTGAAGCACTTTCACGAGCATCTGGTGCGCGACCACAACTTCGCATGGGGCTACACCTTCACCAAGACGCAGCTGCACGCGGCCGGCCTGGTCGATCGGGCCCGGCATCGCGGCGCGCACCGGCGCAAGCGGGAGAGGAAGCCGTGCGAGGGGATGATGCTGCACCAGGACGGCAGCCGCCACAAATGGCTTGCGGGACAGCCGATGCTGGACCTGATCGTCACCATGGACGACGCGACCAGCACGCTCTACTCGGCTTTCCTGGTGGAGGAGGAAGGCACCGTGTCGAGCTTCCATGGCCTGATGGAGACGTTCGCGAGGAAGGGTCTGCCGTCGAGCCTCTACACCGACCGGGGCAGCCACTACTTCGTGACGCCGAAGGCCGGCGAGGCGGTCGACAGGATGCGGCTGACCCAGGTCGGACGGGCGCTCGCCAGGCTTGGCATCGAGCACATCCCGGCCTACTCGCCTGAAGCGCGCGGCCGCTCGGAGCGGATGTTCGGCACGCTCCAGGACCGGCTGACACGGGAGCTGGCGCTGGCCGGATCGCGACGCTCGAGGCGGCCAACCTGTTCATCGCGGAGACCTATCTGCCGGCCCACAACGCCCGCTTCGCCAGGCCGCCGGCGGTTGCCGACAGCGCCTTCGTCGCCGCCGATCCGGCCGAACTCGCCGAGATCCTGTGCGTGGAGGAGGAGCGCGTCGTCGGCAACGACAACACCGTCACCTTCGGCCGACTCCGGCTGCAGCTGCCGCCAAGCCCGATCCGCCACCACTTCGTCAAGGCAAGGGTCAAGGTCCGCCGATATCCCGACGGAACCATCGCAATCTTCCACGGGCCGCGAAGGATAGGTCGCTACGAGGCCGACGGAACGCCGCAGGACCAGCCGACCCTCAAACACGCCGCGTGAACCGCTTCGACGCCAAAACAGAAGCGGACAGATGATGTGCTACCAAAACCGGACATCTTGACTAGCTAACGACAGTGCCCCTCCAATTGGCGTCGAGGCTTGCATGGCAGGTGGCCGCGCCATAGTTTGCGGCCCACGGAACCTCCCCGAGGGATAATAGATGCGCTTCGAAGGAACGGCGGCCTATGTCGCCGACAAGGACCTCATGGTCGCGGTCAATGCGGCGATCGCGCTCGAGCGGCCGCTGCTCGTCAAGGGCGAGCCGGGGACCGGCAAGACCGAGCTCGCGCGCCAGGTGGCGTCCGCCCTTGGGCTCGACCTGATCGAGTGGCACGTCAAGTCGACCACGCGCGCCCAGCAGGGCCTCTACGAGTACGACGCCGTGTCACGGCTGCGCGACAGCCAGCTGGGCGATGAGCGCTTCAACGACATTTCCAACTACATCAAGCGCGGCAAGCTTTGGGACGCCTTCGCCGCGGGCCGCAAGGTCGTGCTGCTGATCGACGAGATCGACAAGGCCGACATCGAGTTCCCAAACGACCTCCTGCAGGAACTCGACCGGATGGAGTTCTTCGTCTACGAGACCGGCGAGACGGTGCGCGCCGCGACGCGCCCGATCGTCGTCATCACGTCGAACAACGAGAAGGAACTGCCGGACGCCTTCCTGCGCCGCTGCTTCTTCCACTACATCCGCTTCCCCGACATCGAGACGCTCGAGCGCATCGTCGAGGTCCACTATCCGGGCATCAAGCGGAACCTGGTGCGCGCGGCGCTCAGCCAGTTCTACGAGATCCGCGAGGTGCCGGGGCTCAAGAAGAAGCCGTCGACCTCGGAGGCGCTCGACTGGATCCGCCTCCTGGTCGCCGAGGACATCGATCCGGCCGACCTGCGCGCCGACCCGAAGAACGCGCTGCCGAAGCTGCACGGCGCGCTGCTCAAGAACGAGCAGGACGTGCATCTCTTCGAGCGCCTGGCCTTCATGGCAAGACGGCAGGGGTGACAGGCGCACTCCTGTCGGCCAATCGATTTTGGTAATCTGGGCCGTTGCCCTATCCGGCGCATGCGGGCTTGTGTCGACTTCGGATGGCGAGGTCATCCAAGTTGTGGAGGCCGTAGAACAGCCATGTCCGATATCGCCATCCGTCCGCTCGAGACCGCCGATCATGACGAGTGGCGGCGGCTCTGGACCGACTATCTGACCTTCTACGAGACGCGGGTGTCCGAGGCGGTCTACGCCGCGACCTGGGCGCGGCTGTTCGAGCCGGGCGAGTTCGAGCCGAAAGGCTTCATCGCGGTTCTCGACGGCAAGCCCGTCGGCCTCGTCCACTACATCTTCCACCGCTCCTGCTGGTCGCTCGAAGGCAACTGCTACCTCCAGGACCTGTTCACGGCGGCCGACGCGCGCGGCAAGGGCATAGGGGAGGCGCTGATCGGGGCGGTGAAGTCGACTGCAGCCAAGCGCGGCGTCACCAATGTCTACTGGATGACGCACGAGACCAACGCGACCGCCCGCCGCCTCTACGACCGCGTCGCGCGCCGCACCGGCTTCATCGAATACGATCTGACCTAGCCGGCAGGCGAGCCGAAGCCGTTCCCGCGCGTTGGCCCGGGAGGCTGGCCGCAATTCGGCGCCCTGCCGCCACTACTGAGGCGTCGCCACAGTCTCCGGCACAACCTGTTCTTAACGTTGGCGCGGCCAACGTAGTTAATCGACACGGTTAAGCGCACCTTAACCTTTGCACTTCATCTTCAGCGGCGAAAGTCGAACGGGGCGAGCGCGCGCCAGGCGCTCCGAGAGGATGGAGACCATGCTGAAGACCCTCGCGAATACAGTCTTGGCCGCGGCCATAGTGACGGCGGCGACCATGTCGGCCCAGGCGGCCGACATCATCTACGAGCCACCGATCTACGAGCGGCCGACGCCTGTCGTCACCTTCGGCGGCTGGTATCTGCGCGGCCATATCGGCGTCTCCAACCAGCGCTATCGCGGCCTCGACTCGCCTGACCTGCAGACGGTCATCGGCAACCCGGCGTTCGACTTCCGCTGGCTCGACCGCGGCCGTTTCAGCGCCGCGCCGATCCTTGGGGTGGGCGCCGGCTACCAGTTCAACGACTGGCTCCGTGCCGACGTGACGGGCGAATACCGCGCGCCGTCGGATTTCACCGCGCTCGACACCTGGATGCGTGGCCCGGACGACCCGGTGGTCAACCACTATACCGGGCGCAAGTCCGAGCTCCTGTTCCTCGCCAATGCCTATGTCGATCTCGGCAGGTATTACGGTGTGACGCCCTATCTGGGCGCCGGTGTCGGTGCGAGCCGCAACACGATCTCGCGCTTCCGCGACTTCGCGCCGAATGCCCCCGAGACGAGCACGGCCGCCACGCATTCGCAGTGGCAGTTCGCCTGGGCGCTTCATGCCGGCCTCGGCGTCGACCTGACCGACCAGGCGACGCTCGACGTCGGCTACAGCTTCACCCACCTCGGAAACGCCCGGACCGGCGCCGTGACGACGCCCAATCCGGCGTTCCCGCTCGAACCGTTCGAGTTCCGCAGGCTGCACTCGCACGACATCAAGGTCGGCCTGCGCTATCGCTTCAACTGATCCTTCGATCTCGCCGCATCGAGGGGCCCGGCCGTCGCGCCGGGCCCTTTGTTTTTGCGTGTGAGCCGTCGGTCAAGAACAGAAGCCGGTAACCTGTTCTTATCCTTAACCTCGACTTAACCCCTATGGTTAACAATGGCTTCGAAAGCGGCGGGGGAACGCCGCACTCGCGGAGCCACGAACATGAATCTTCTTCTGCGCACTCTCCTGCCGGCCGCCGCCGTCAGCCTTGTTGCCGCACCTGCCGGCGCTGCCGATTTCGACGCGCCCATCTATGACCCCCCGATCTATGTCGAGAGGATGCCTGAATACGTGCCGGTGGAGGTCGGCTCCGGGTGGTATCTGCGCGGCGACGTGACCTACACCATGAAGACCCGCGCGGGCAGGTTCGACTACCGGACGTTTGATCCCGTGGCCGGGACCTATGGCGACGCAAGCTTCGATACGGGCCGGTTGCGCGAGCGCTTCGGCGCCGGCCTCGGCTTCGGCTACCACTTCAGCGACATGCTCAGGGGCGATCTCACGCTCGATGCGAGCACCGTCAGGTTCTCGGGCACGACGAGTGCAGGCGTCCCCTGCATCGATCCAGCCATCGATGCCGCCTTCGCGGGTACCACCTGCCGCTCCGAGGACTCGGCGAGCGCCGCCGCCTGGTCCGCGATGGCCAACGCCTATGTCGATCTCGGCACCGTCGTGGGGATCACCCCCTATGTCGGCGCCGGCGTCGGCTACACCTATCTGCGCTGGAACTCGCTGTCGAACTCGCTCTACTGCGTCGACGGCGGCGGAGCCTGCCCTCAGGCATTCGTCGGCACCGACCAGCATCCCGGCCTGCGCAGCTGGCGCTTCACCTGGGCGGCGATGGCCGGCGTCGCCTACGACGTCAGCAACAATGTGAAGGTCGATCTTGGCTACCGCTACCGCCGCATCGCGGGCGGCAACATGTTCGGCTTCGATGCTGCCACGGCGGCTGCAGGCGCCAGCGGGGTCCAGGGACGCGACAACGGCTTCTCCCAGCACCAGGTGCGCGTCGGCCTGCGCTATTCGCTCTGGTAGGCAGCCTCGCCCGACGGCTCGTCACCGCGCGGGCGCCAGCGTGATCATTGCCACGGCAACGATCGCCAGGAGCACGCCAAGCTGCTGTGTGGGCGACAGGCGCTCGCCGAATACGGCGAGCGCAACCGCGTTGACGGCGATGAGCTGGACCACAGCAGACAGGCTGAACGCCACCGACATGCCGATGTCGCGCACCAGCCGCAGCATGATCAGGTTGCCCAGCGTGTAGAGCGCCAGGGTCAGCGCGAGCCACATCCAGCTGGAATTCGACAGTGCCCAGGCCTTGGCCGAGCTCGCGGCGCCGAGGAAGATCGCCGTCGAGCAGGCGAGAAGCAGGATGTTCGCGGGGGTCATGGCGGCGGACGATGCCGCCGCACGCGTCCGCCGTCAATGGCGGTCATCGCGCTTGCAAAACGCCGCGGCTTCGGCTATCGCCGCCAGCGGGACACCCCTCCCCAACGAGGGGCAACTATCTGGAAGGATAGACCGCGATGACGCTTCTTCAGAAGCCGGACCTGCGTCCGGCCAATCCCAATTTCTCTTCTGGTCCCTGCGCCAAGCGCCCCGGCTGGTCGCTTGAAGCGCTTTCCGACGCGCCGCTCGGCCGCTCGCACCGTGCCAAGGTGGGCAAGGCGAAGCTCGAACGTGCGATCGCACTGACCCGCGAAGTCCTGCAGGTGCCGGACAGCCACCGGATCGGCATCGTCCCAGCTTCCGATACGGGCGCGGTCGAGATGGCGCTGTGGTCGCTGCTCGGCGAGCGCGGCGTCGACATGGTGGCCTGGGAATCGTTCGGCTCCGGCTGGGTCACCGACGTGGTCAAGCAGCTCAGGCTTGCCGACGCGCGCACCATCGAGGCCGGATACGGCAGCCTGCCGGACCTGTCCCAGATCGACTTCGACCGCGACGTCGTTTTCACCTGGAACGGCACCACCTCGGGCGTGCGCGTCCCGAACGGCGATTTCATCCCGGCCGACCGCAAGGGCCTGACTATCTGCGACGCGACCTCCGCCGCCTTCGCGCAGCGGCTCGATTTCGACAAGCTCGACGTCGTCACCTTCTCCTGGCAGAAGGTCTTGGGCGGCGAGGCCGCTCACGGCATGCTGATCCTGGGGCCTCGCGCCGTCGAGCGGCTGGAGAGCTACAAGCCGGCCTGGCCGCTGCCGAAAATCTTCCGGCTCACCTCGGGCGGGAAGCTGATCGAGGGCATCTTCAAGGGCGAGACGATCAACACGCCGTCGATGCTCTGCGTCGAGGACTATCTCGACGCGCTCGAATGGGCGCAGTCGGTGGGCGGGCTGGACGGGCTGATCGGCAGGGCCGACGCCAACTTCGCCGTCATCGACGCCTTCGTCGAGAAGAGCCCGTGGCTCGCCAATCTGGCCGTGGAGCCCGCGACGCGGTCGAACACCTCGGTCTGCCTGACCATCGCCGACCCCGCGGTGACGGCGCTCGACAAGGATGGGCAGGCGGCCTTCGCCAAGGGCCTGGTGTCCGCGCTCGAGAAGGAAGGCGTCGCCTACGACGTCGGCCACTATCGGGACGCGCCTCCCGGCCTGCGCATCTGGGCCGGGGCGACCGTCGAGACCTCCGATCTCGAGGCGCTGATGCCGTGGCTCGACTGGGCGTATGCCCAGCAGAGGGCCGCAGTCTGAGGCCATGCGCAGCTTCGTCGCGGACACGCTGGCATTGGTGATTTTCTTCACCATCGTCAGCGGTCTCAACGAATATTTCGTCGCCGGCATGTCGTGGGATCAGGTCATGACGTCACGTGGGATCGGCGCGCCACTGATGGTGCTTACCGCAAGGCCCTACGGTCTGTGGCGGGGATGGCTCTTCGCCGTGCTGCGTCCCGGGACCCGGCTGAGGACGCTCGTCCTCGACAGCTTCGCGCTGCTCGCATTCCAGGTGCCGATCTACGTCGCGATCATCGTCGTCAGCGGCGCGGAAGGCGCGGGCATCCTCTGGGGAACGCTGGGCTTTGCCGCCCTCATGTTTCTGCTGGGACGTCCGTACGGGCTGTGGCTCGAGTTCGTAAGGCGCCTGTTCGGGCTGACCACGCCCGGCCAGAAACCCATGTCGCTCGGCGGCTGATCCACCATCCAACCGTTTCATTCACATCCTCGGCGCATGCCGACTATTTGAAAGGCAATTCGATGGCACCCCGCGTTCTCGTTTCCGACAAGCTCTCCCCGACCGCCGTGCAGATCTTCAAGGACCGCGGCGTCGAGGTCGACTACCTGCCCGACCTCGGCAAGGACAAGGACAGGCTGCTGGAGGCGATCGGCCAATATGACGGCCTCGCCATCCGCTCCGCCACCAAGGTGACCGAAAAGCTGATCGCGGCGGCGACCAATCTCAAGGTCGTCGGCCGCGCCGGCATCGGCGTCGACAATGTCGACATCCCCGCCGCCTCGCGGCGCGGCATCATCGTGATGAACACGCCCTTCGGCAATTCGATCACCACCGCCGAACATGCCATCGCCCTGATGTTCGCGATCGCCCGCCAGCTGCCCGAGGCCAACGCCTCCACCCATGCCGGCAAGTGGGAGAAGAACCGCTTCATGGGCGTCGAGATCACCGGGAAGACGCTCGGCATCATCGGCTGCGGCAATATCGGCTCCATCGTCGCCATGCGCGGCGTGGGCCTGAAGATGCACGTCATCGCCTACGACCCGTTCCTGTCCGAGGGCCGGGCGCAGGAGCTCGGTGTCGAGAAGGTCGAGCTCGACGAAATCTTCGCGCGCTCGGACTTCATCACGCTCCACACGCCGATGACCGACAAGACGCGCGGCATCATCAACCGCGACGCCTTCGCGAAGATGAAGGACGGCGTGCGCATCATCAACTGCGCGCGCGGCGGGCTGATCGTCGAGACCGACCTGATCGAGGCGCTCAAGAGCGGCAAGGTCGCCGGCGCCGGCATCGACGTGTTCGAGGTCGAGCCGGCCACGGCCAGCCCGCTGTTCGGCATGGAGAACGTCGTCTGCACCCCGCATCTCGGAGCCTCGACCACCGAGGCGCAGGAGAACGTGGCGCTGCAGATCGCCGAGCAGATGGCCGACTACCTGACCAAGGGCGCCGTCTCCAACGCCATCAACATGCCCTCGATCACCGCCGAGGAGGCTCCGCGGCTGAAGCCCTTCGTCAAGCTCGCCGAGGTGCTGGGCGCCTTCGTCGGCCAGGTCACGGACGAGCCGATCCAGGAGGTCGAGGTGCTGTTCGATGGTTCGACGGCAGAAATGAACACGCGGGCGCTGATCAGCGCCACGCTCGCCGGTCTGATCCGCCCGCAGGTCGCCGACGTCAACATGGTCTCGGCGCCGATCATGGCCAAGGAGCGCGGCGTCATCCTCTCGGAGGTGAAGCGCGACAAGTCGGGCGTCTTCGACGGCTACATCAAGCTGACGGTGAAGACCGCGTCGCGGACGCGCTCGATCGCCGGCACGTGCTTTTCCGACGGCAAGCCGCGCTTCATCCAGATCAAGGGAATCAATCTCGATGCCGAAGTGGGTGAGCACATGCTCTACACCACCAACAAGGACGTGCCGGGCATCGTCGGACTGCTTGGCACGATCTGCGGCTCCAAGGGGGTGAACATCGCCAACTTCCAGCTCGGCCGCAACCGGCCGGGCGGCGATGCGATCGCGCTGCTCTATCTCGACGCGCCGTTCCCGGAGGACGTGCTGGCTGAACTGCGCGCGGACCCGAAGATCGAATCCGCCAAGCCGCTCCAGTTCGACGTGGCTGCCTGACTCGCGACTTGGGCGGGAGTGGAAGCTCCCGCCCCAATGTCACGCTACGCCTCGAATGAAGCGCGTCAGGCGTCGACGCCGCGGATCATGGTTGTGCTCTCCCAGCCCTCGCCGGCCGAGAGGATGCAGCTCAGCCCGTCGGTGCCGGTCGCAACGATCGTCCAGCTGCCGCTGTCGGAGACGAAGACCTCGACGACCGCCCGCTCATCGACGACGCCGATCGCCGTCACGGTCTCGTTGAAGTGCTGCTCCAGTTCGCCGACAAGTCTGTCGCGCTCCCCGCACATGTTCATTGCCATCATGTTGGCCTGAACCGCGGACGGCATGAAATCGGTCGAATTCTGGGGTGTCGAGGTAACATCCGTCGCGGATGCGAGGGGAAGGGCTCCGACGAGCATTGCGCCCGCCACCGCCGTTGCGAAGACTGCCGTGCGTGCCATAACAGCACCTCCTTGGTCGACCAGCGGCTAAGGCGGACAATCAACTCATCTTGCGCAACCGCCGCGGTCTTCTTGCTCTGTCGGGGCAGGTCGATCGTCCTGCTTGCTCGGACACAGAAAGCGACAGCGGGCTGTTTGGTTGCATCACACATTATTGACGCCGGGCAACAGCGGCGATCTGGCCGCGCGGTGATCGCCGCGCGGCGTGGGTCGGGGAGGGTCCCCCGGCATCGGGCGCGAAGGCCTCAGGCGAACTCTTCGGGAAGCAGTTCGGCAGGCAGGTTCTGATAGGCAACGGGTCGCAGGAAGCGCCGTATGGCGAGCGTTCCGACCGATGTCGTCGCCACATTGGTGCTCGCCGGATACGGCCCGCCATGCATCATCGCATCGACCACCTCGACGCCGGTCGGGAAGCCGTTGGCGAGGATGCGGCCCGCCTTGCGCTCGAGCAGCGGCACCAGCTCGCGCGCCAGCTCGGTGTCGCCGGCATCCATCTGCAGCGTCGCGGTGAGCTGCCCTTCGAGCGCCTCGGCGACGGCCAGCATGTTCCGGGGCTCGTCGGCATGGACGATGATCCCGGCCGGGCCGAATATCTCCTCACCGAGCTCCGGATTGGCCGCGAAAGTGGCTGCATCCGTCGCGAAGAGGCCCGGCCGTGCCTGGCGTCCGTCAATGGCGGGCTCGATGATGGTCCGTACCGCGTTGCCAGCACCCATGCGTGCGGCGCTGCGCGAATACGCGCTGGCGATCCCGGAGGACAGCATCGGCTGGGCCTGGACGGCGGAGAGCGCCGCAGTGGCCTCGCGCTCGAAGGTCTCCCCCGCCTCGCCGCCCGGAAGCACGACGACACCCGGATTGGTGCAGAACTGGCCGACGCCCATCGTCAGCGAGGCGGCCCAGCCGCGGGCGATCTCGCCGGCGCGGGCGGCCGCTGCCGCCGGCAGCACGAAGACCGGATTGACCGAGCCAAGCTCGCCATAGAAGGGGATCGGCTCGTCGCGCCGGACCGCGAGATCGAAGAGCGCCCTGCCGCCGCGGAGCGAGCCGGTAAAGCCCACCGCCTTGATCTGCGGATGCGTGACCAGCGCCTCGCCCGCCTCGTGCGTGTCGGAGTGGACGAGCGCGAATACGCCCGGGTGCTGGCCGGTGGCCTCGATCGCCTCAAGGATAGCCTCGGCCACGATCTGCGCGGTGCCGGGATGTCCGGAATGGCCCTTCACGACGACCGGACATCCGGCGGCGAGTGCAGAGGCCGTGTCGCCGCCCGCGGTGGAGAAGGCGAGCGGGAAGTTCGACGCGCCGAAGACGCCCACGGGCCCGATGGGACGCTGCATGAGACGGATTTCGGGACGCGGCGCGGGCTGGCGCGCGGGATCCGCGGCATCGTGCCGGCGGTCGAGATAGGCGCCGTCGCGGATGTGGCGCGCGAAGAGCCGTAGCTGGCCGGTGGTGCGCCCGCGCTCGCCTTCGAGGCGCGCCGCCGGCAGGCCGGTCTCGGCCGTTCCGATGGCGGTGATGTCGGCGCCGCGCTTCTCGATCGCATCGGCGATCGCCTCGAGGAAGGCAGCGCGGTTTTCGCGCGATGACCATCCATAGATGGGGAACGCGTCTGCCGCCGCGCGCGCCGCGCTGTCGATGTCGGCCGCCCTGCCGCGGGCATAGCGCCGCGGTTCGCCGGTTGCAGGATCGGAGAGGAAATGCTCGCTACCTTCGACCCACTGGCCGGCGATCAGGTGCCGCCCGGTCTCGCTTGCTGCTTCAGTCATGATCGTGATTCAGTCCTCGAATGGCTCGACCGTTACGCGGCGGCCGAGCATGAAGGCGTCGGCCACGTGGACGAGCGGGGAAAGGTCGACGTCGACCGCGCGCCTGCCGACGAGGTCGGCGAAGCGGCGATAGATGCCGGCATACTCGACATCGCCCGCCGACACAAATTCGCGGCCGTCGACCGTCATCCGCGCGCCGCCTCCGGTGAGGACGAGGTCGCCCGCATCGGTCTCGACGCGGATGTCCCATGTCTGCGGTCCCGTCTGCCGCCAGTCGAAGTCGGCACTCGCCGGGAAACCGGTGGCGCATGCGAAGCGCAGGCCGGCGGCGATGGGCGCGTCCCGCCCTTCCGGGAACTCCAGCACCGCCTCGGTCAGGCGCAACGGCTCGGGCAGGATCGCGGTGACGATCGACAGCGCGTTGATGCCCGGGTCGAAGACGCCGAGGCCGCCCGGCTGCCAGATCCAGTCCTGGCCGGGATGCCAGCGGCGGACGTCCTCCTTCCAGGTCACCTCGAGCCTGCGGATGGTCTTGCCCGCGAGCCATTCGCGGGCCGGCTCCACCGCCGCCGCAAAGCGCGAGTGCCAGGTGGCGAACAGGGCGACGCCGCGCGCCTTCGCCATGTCGACGAGCGCCTCCACCTCGGCGATCGTCGCGCCGGGCGGCTTCTCGAGCAGCACGTGACGGCCGGCGGCAATGGCGTTCGCGGCTGCCTCGAAGCGCACCTGCGGCGGCATGCAGAGCGCGACCGCCGCGATGTCCGGACGCGCGGCGAGGAGTTCGTCCAGCGTCCCGTGGTTCTCGATCCCGTCCAGTCCGCCGCTGCGGCTGACTGTTGCGGACAGGACGAAATCGTCATTGCCGGCGATGGCCGGCACGTGCTGGTCGCGGGCGATCTTGCCGACGCCGACGATCGCGATCTCAGTGGCTGTCACGCGGCACCTCCTTGCCGCGACGGCCCCTGAGGAAATCGAAGTCTGCGCCGGTGTCGGCGCCCTGGACATGGGTGTGGAAGAGCCGCGCGTAGCCGCTTGCCGGCGGCACGACCGGCGACGTCCATGCGGCGAGGCGCGCAGCCAACTCCTCCTCGGGAATGTCGAGATGCAGCCGCCGCTCGGCCACGTCGATCTCGATCATGTCGCCGCTGCGCACCACGGCGAGCGGTCCGCCGACGGCTGCTTCGGGCGAGGCGTGGAGGACGACGGTGCCGTAGGCGGTACCGGACATGCGCGCGTCCGAGATGCGGATCATGTCGGTGATGCCCTTGCGCAGGACCTTCGGCGGCAGGCCCATGTTGCCCACCTCGGCCATGCCCGGATAACCGCGCGGCCCGCAGTTCTTCATCAGCATGATGCAGGTCTCGTCGATGTCCAGCGCCTCGTCGTTGATGCGCGCCTTGTAGTCGTCGATGTCCTCGAACACGACGGCCCGCCCGCGATGCTTCATCAAATGGGGGCTCGCCGCTGACGGCTTGAGGACCGCGCCCTGCGGCGCGAGGTTGCCCTTCAGCACCGCAATTCCGCCCTGCGGCGTCAGCGGCCGGTCGACCGGCAGGATGACGTCCTCATTCCAGTTGACGGCGTCCTTCACCTCGTCCCAGATCGGTCCGCCGGAGACGGTCAGCGCGTCACGATGAAGGATGCCCGCCTCGCCCAGCCGGCGCAGCACGACCGGCAGGCCGCCCGCATAGAAGAACTCCTCCATCAGATACTTGCCCGACGGCATCAGGTTGACGATCGTCGGCACGTCGCGGCCCAGCCTGTCCCAGTCGTCCAGGGTGAGGTCGATGCCGACCCGGCCGGCGATCGCCAGCAGGTGGATGACGGCGTTGGTCGAGCCGCCGATCGCGCCGTTGGTGCGGATCGCGTTCTCGAACGCCTCGCGCGTCAGGATGTCGGACGGCTTCAGGTCGTCCTTCACCATCTCGACGATGCGCCGGCCGCTGACATGCGCCATGACGCGGCGGCGCGAATCGACAGCCGGGATCGCCGCGTTGCCGGAGAGCGCCATGCCGAGCGCCTCGGCCATCGAGGCCATGGTGGACGCCGTCCCCATCGTGTTGCAGGAGCCGGGGCTCCGCGACATGGCCTGCTCGGCCTCGAGGAACTCGGCCCTCGTCATGGTGCCGGCCTTGATCGCCTCGCTCATCTGCCAGAGCGCGGTGCCGGAGCCGACCCGCTCGCCGCGGAACCAGCCGTTGAGCATGGGCCCGCCGGAGACGGCGATGGCGGGGATGTCGACGCTTGCCGCGCCCATCAGGAGGGCCGGCGTGGTCTTGTCGCAGCCGACCAGCAGCACCACGCCGTCGACCGGGTTGGCGCGCAATGCCTCCTCGACGTCCATCGCCGCCATGTTGCGGTACATCATTGCCGAAGGCCGCAGCGCGCTCTCGCCGGTGGAGAAGACCGGGAACTCGACGGGCAGGCCGCCTGCCTCGTAGACGCCGTGCTTCACGCGCTGGGCGAGGTCGCGCAGATGCGCGTTGCATGGGGTGAGTTCGGAGAAGGTGTTGCAGATGCCGATCACCGGTCGGCCGTCGAACAGGTCGGCCGGCAGGCCCTGGTTCTTCATCCACGAGCGGTGGTAGATGTGGTCGCGGCTCGTCCCCCCGAACCACTCCGTGGAGCGCAGCTTACGTGGCCACTCGGCCTTCCTGAAACTCATCTGTGGTCAGGCCTTGTTCTTGTTGTAGACGTCGAAGATGACGGCGGCGAGCAGCACAAGGCCCTTGATCACCTGCTGGTAGTCGATGCCGATGCCGAGGATCGACATGCCGTTGTTCATCACGCCCATGATGAAGGCGCCGATTACGGCCCCGACGATCGTGCCGACGCCGCCCGACATCGACGCGCCCCCGATGAAGACTGCCGCGATCACGTCGAGCTCGAAGCCGAGGCCCGCCTTCGGCGTCGCCGTGTTGAGCCGCGCTGCGAAGACGAGGCCGGCGAGTGCTGCGAGCATGCCCATATTGGCGAAGGTCAGGAAGACGAGCCGCTGGGTCCGGATGCCGGAGAGCTTCGCCGCCTTCTCGTTCCCGCCCGTCGCGTAGATGCGGCGGCCGATGGTCGTGCGGTTGGCGATGAAGGAATAGACGGCGATCAGGAGCGCCATGATGATGAAGACGTTGGGGAGCCCCCGGAATGACGCCATCAGGTAGCTCATATAGGCGATGGCGCAGACGATCAGCGCGTTCTTGACGGTGAATACCGCGAGCGGCTCCTCGACCAGCCCCCGCTTGTGCTCCAGCCGCCGGGTGCGAATGGCGAGGTAGAGAAGGAGCCCGGCCACGCAGAGCCCGACGACCAGCGAGAAGAGGTTGATCCCGTCGCCGCCCAGAATGTCCGGCAGGAAGCCCGACGACATGAGCTGGAAGGTTGGCGGGAAGGGCCCCACCGACTGGCCCGCCAGAAGCCAGAGCGTCAGCCCCTTGAAGACCAGCATGCCGGCCAGCGTCACGATGAAGGAGGGGATGCGCCAGTAGGCTATCCAGTAGCCCTGGGCGGCGCCGATCGCCGCGCCGACGGCGAGACACAGCAGCGCCGCGAGCACGAAGTTCATGTTCCACTGCACGATCATCACCGCCGCCAGCGCGCCGACGAAGCCGAGGACCGAGCCCACCGACAGGTCGATATGGCCGGAGACGATGACGAGCAGCATGCCCACCGCCATGATGACGATGTAGCTGTTCTGCAGGATGAGGTTGGTCAGGTTCACCGGGCGCAGCAGGATGCCGCCGGTAGCGAACTGGAAGAAGGCCATGATCACGACCAGCGCGATCAGGATGCCGTATTCGCGCATATTGGCGCGCAGGAAGCTCGCCCTCCCGGTCTCGCCGCTGCCGGCCGTGCCGGCCGAGACTGCACTCTGATCCATTCCGTTATCCGCCCGACTTGATGATCATGGACATGATGGTCTCCTGGGTCGCGCCGGCCGTCGGGAGCTCGCCGACGAAGCGCCCCTTGTTCATGACGTAGAGGCGGTCGGTGATGCCGAGCAGCTCGGGCATCTCCGATGATATGACGATAATAGACTTTCCGCTCGCCGCGAGGTCGCGGATGATCGTGTAGATCTCGAACTTGGCGCCAACGTCGATGCCGCGGGTCGGCTCGTCGAGGATCAGGATGTCGGTATCAGCGAACAGCCACTTCGACAGCACCACCTTCTGCTGGTTGCCACCGGAAAGATTGACCGCCGCCTGCTCGATCGACGGTGTCTTGATATTGATGCGGCGGCGATATTCCTCCGCCACCTCGCCCTCCCTGTGCCGGTCGACGACGCCTTTGTCGGCGATCCCTTCCAGGTTGGCGAGCGGGACGTTGCGACGGACGCTCTGGTCGAGCACGAGGCCGAACGACTTGCGGTCCTCGGTCGCGTAGGCGATGCCGGCCTTGATCGCAGCAGGCACCGTCGACAGGTCGACCTCGCGGCCGCGGATGTAGGCCTGGCCGCCGGCGAAGACGCCGTAGGAGCGGCCGAACAGGCTCATGGCGAGTTCCGTGCGGCCCGCGCCCATCAGCCCGGCGATCCCGAGCACCTCGCCGCGGCGCAGGTGGAAGCTGACGTCGTCGACGACCGTGCGGGCGGAATCGATCGGATGGCGGACGCTCCAGTTGCGCACCTCGAGGATGGTCTCCCCGATCTCTGGCTGCCGCGGCGGGTAGCGGTCGGAAAGCGAGCGGCCGACCATGTCGCGGATGATGCGGTCCTCGGGGACCGGGCCGCCCGTGCAGTCGAGCGTCGAGACCGCCATGCCGTCGCGCAGCACGGTGACGGTGTCGGCCACTTTCGAGATCTCGTTCAGCTTGTGGGAAATGAGGATCGAGGAGATGCCGCGGCGGCGGAACTCTGCCAGGAGCTCGAGCAGGGCGTCGCTGTCGCGTTCGTTGAGCGAGGACGTCGGCTCGTCGAGGATGAGGAGCCGCACCTCGCGCGATAGCGCCTTGGCGATCTCGACCAGCTGCTGCTTGCCGAGGCCGAGATGCATGACCTTCGTCTCGGGCTTCTCGTTCAGCCCCACCCGGGCAAGCAGCTCGGCGGTGCGCCGGTTGGTCTCGCTCCAGTCGATGATGCCGCGTGTCGCGCATTCGTTGCCGAGGAAGATGTTCTCGGCGATCGAGAGGAGCGGCACCAGCGCCAGCTCCTGATGGATAATGATGATGCCGTCACGCTCGGTATCGGTAATGCCGCGAAAGGCCTTGACCTCGCCCTCGTAGACGATGTCGCCTTCATACTCGCCGTGCGGGTAGACGCCGGAGAGAACCTTCATCAGCGTCGACTTGCCGGCCCCGTTCTCGCCGACCAGAGCGTGTATCTCGCCGCGCCGCACCTTGAAGGAGACGTTGTCGAGCGCCTTCACGCCCGGGAACGACTTGGTGATGTTGCGCATCTCGAGGATGGTTTCGCTCATGGCGAGTTCCAACCCGGTACTGGGGACAAAACGGTCAGCGGGCTCCGGCCGGAGCCGGAACCCGCCGTCTCGGGAGGAATGATCACTCGATCTGCGAGGCTTCGTAGTAGCCGCTGTCGACGAGAACCTCGCGCCAGTTGGCCTCGGTCACCGCCACCGGCTCGAGCAGGTAGGACGGGACGACCTTGACGCCGTTGTCGTAGGTCTCGGTGTCGTTGATCTCGGGCTCGCCGCCCGACAGGAGTGCGTCGACCATGCCGACCGTGACGCGGGCAAGCTCACGCGTGTCCTTGAAGATGGTCGAGTACTGCTCGCCGCGCAGGATCGCCTTCACCGACGGGATCTCGGCATCCTGGCCCGAGACGATCGGCATCGGCATGTCGGCCGATCCGTAGCCGACGCCGCGCAGCGACGAGATGATGCCGATCGATAGGCCGTCATAGGGCGAAAGGACGCCATGGACGCGGTCGTCGGTGTAGTTGGCGGACAGGAGGTTGTCCATGCGCGCCTGGGCGACCGAGCCGTCCCAGCGCAGCGTGCCGACCGTCTGCATGCCCGTCTGGCCGGACTTGATGACGATGTCGCCCGCGTCGATCAGCGGCTGCAGCACCGACATCGCGCCGTCGTAGAAGAAGTAGGCGTTGTTGTCGTCGGGCGAGCCGCCGAAGACCTCGACGTTCCACGGCTTCTCGTCGCCGAAGCGCTCTTCCAGCCCGGCGACCAGCGTCTCGGCCTGCTGCACGCCGACCTTGAAGTTGTCGAAGGTCGAGTAGTAGTCGACATGCGCGCTGTCGCGGATCAGGCGGTCATAGGCGATGACGCGGATGCCGGCCGCATTGGCGTTGGCAAGCGCATTGGACAGCGTGGTCCCGTCGATCGCCGCGATGACCAGCACGTCGACGCCCTTGGTGATCATGTTCTCGATCTGGGCGAGCTGGTTCGGGATGTCGTCCTCTGCATATTGCAGGTCGGTCGTGTAGCCGGCCGCCTCGAACTGCTCGACCATCGAATGGCCGTCCGAGATCCAGCGCGCGGACGACTGCGTCGGCATGGCGATGCCGACATAGCCCTTGTCCTCCGCCAAGGCAGGAGCGGCCATCAGGCCGGCGCCAAGCATGGTGGCCGCCAGCGCGGCAGCGAAATAACGCATTGTGGTTCCTCCCAGAACTGACCGGCCGCCCGCGGCCGGTATGACACCGATCCGTCGGCGTCTCCGAGCGATACGTCCCGGAGATATGACCGTCAAATTCCGAATTCGACGTCTGTTATGCCAGTTGCGATATGTGGCTCGGCCGATCGGGACTTGGAGCGGCGATCAACCGCGCGTCTCGCCGAAGGCCGTCAGGCGCAGCAGCCCGCGCTGCAGCAGGATGAAGGCGAGCAGCAGGAGGCCGATGACGATCTTGGTCCACCAGCTCGACAGCGTCCCATCGAAGACGATGTAGGTCTGGATCAGCCCCATGGTCAGGACGCCGAACAGCGTGCCGACGACATAGCCGGCGCCGCCGGTCAGGATCGTGCCGCCGATGACGACTGCCGCGATCGCGGTCAGCTCGGTGCCGACGGTGGCGAGCGGGTAGCCGGAGCCGGTGTAGATGGCGAAGACGATGCCCGCGAGCCCGGCCATCAGGCCGGAGAAGGCGTAGATCATCACGGTGGTGCGGCCGACATCGACGCCCATCAGTCGCGCCGTCTGCTCGCCGCCGCCGAGCGCGAAGACGCTCGCGCCGAAACGAGTCCTGTGCGCGACCAGCGCCCCGGCGAAGACGGCAAGCAGCATGAGCACCCCGATCAGCGTCAGCCTGCCGCGGCCGGGCATCAGCCAGTAGGCATTCTGCAGCATGCCGATGAAGGGATGGCTGATCGCGACGGATTCGATGGTCAGCATGTAGGCGGCGCCCCGCGCCAGGAACATGCCGGCCAGCGTCACGATGAAGGCGGGCATGGCTAGGGTATGGATCAGCCAGCCCATCGCCGCGCCGAAGGCGCTGGTGAGGACGAGGAGAAGGGCGAAGACGACGGCCGGGTGCAGCCCGGTGTCACGCAGGAGGACCGCAATGAAGACGCCCGAGAAGGCGATCACCGCTCCGACCGACAGGTCGATCCCGCCTGAGAGGATGACGACCGTCATGCCGACGGCGACGATGCCGAGATAGGCGTTGTCGGTCAGGAGGTTGCCGACGACCCGCGTCGACAGCATCGCCGGGAACTGCAGGTAGCAGATCGCGTAGCCGACGATGAAGATGCCGATCGTGGCGAGCAGCGGGTAGAGGCGGGGATTGATGGCCATGGCTCTTCTCCCGCCGCCTATCCCGCCCGCCGCGGCCTGAGGGCCGAGCGCAGGTAGATCCAGTCGGCCGAGAGGTTCGGCGACTGCAGGACCAGGATGACCAGCACCAGCCCCGCCTTGATGACGAGGTTGTACTCCGACGGGAAGCCGGAGAGCACGATGCCGGTATTGATCGTCTGGATGATCAGCGCGCCGAGGATCGAGCCCGCGATCGAGAACCGCCCGCCGAGCAGCGAGTTGCCGCCGATGACGACGGCGAGGATCGCGTCGAGCTCCAGCCACAGGCCCGCATTGTTGGCGTCGGCGCCGCGGATGTCGGCGGTCGCCACGATGCCGGCCAGTGCGGCGCATAGGCCGGAGGCCATGTAGACAGCGATCAGGATGACCTTCGCGTTGACGCCGGCCAGCGCGCTCGCGGCGCGGTTGACGCCCGTTGCCTCGACCAGGAGCCCGAGCGCGGTGCGCCGCATCAGGACAGCCACGGCGATCGCGGTCGCGACCCACAGCAGAGTCGGGACGGGAATGCCGAAGACCGCGCCCGAGCCGATGAAGGCGAGGTTCGGGTCGGAGAAGGTGAGTATGCGGCCCTCGGTGATGAGCTGCGCGATGCCGCGCCCAGACGTCATCAGGATGAGGGTGGCGACGATCGGCTGGATGCCGATGATGGCGACGAGCGTGCCGTTCCACAATCCGGCCGCCAGACCCGCAGCGAGGGCAAGCGCCAGCGTCGCAGGAAGCCCGAGGCCGGACGTGATCGCCCACGCCGCAACCGCACCGGCGATCGCCATGACCGTCCCGACCGACAGGTCGATCCCGCGCGTCGCGATGACAAGCGTCATCCCGACGGCGAGCAGCGCGACCGGCGCGGAACGCTTGAGCACGTCGACGATCGGCCCGACGAAGCGGCTGCCGTCGAAGGTGATGCTGACGAAGTTCGGGAAGAAGAGCGACACGAGTGCCACCAGCGCGGCAAGCGTGATGAGCTGCGGCGCGAGCCGCCGTGCGGTCCTTGCCATCACGCCGCCTCCGCCGTCGAGGGAGCGTCCGGCCTTGCGATCGCGTGGACGATGGCGTCGGTCGTAATCGCGTCGCCGATCAGCTCGGCGACATGGCGTCGGTCGCGCAGCACGATGACGCGGTCGCAGACCGCGACCAGCTCGTCGAGCTCGGACGAGATGACGAGGATCGACATGCCTTCCGCCGTTATCTCGTGGATGAGACGCAGAATCTCTGCATGTGCGCCGACGTCGATGCCGCGCGTCGGCTCGTCGAGGATGAGGAAGCGCGGGTTCATCGCCAGCCAGCGTGCCAGCACGACCTTCTGCTGGTTGCCGCCGGACAGCTCGCCGACGGCCTTCTCGGCGTCCGACGTGCGGATATCGAGCTTGGTTATGTAGTTCGTTGCCAGGCGCTCCTGCTCGGCGCGCGACAGGGGTGCCATCCAGCCGCGCCGCGCCTGCAGTGCGAGCACGATGTTCTCGCGCACCGACAGATCGGCAACGATGCCGTCGACCTTGCGATCCTCCGGCGCAAAGCCGAAGCCGGCGGCGATCGCCTCGCGCGGGTTGCCGTGCGCGACGCGTCCCGCGGCGTCCGTCGTCGTGCCGCTGCCTGCCGAGCGCACGCCGAACATCAGCTGCGCCGTCTCCGTGCGTCCGGAGCCGAGGAGCCCCGCGAGCCCGACCACCTCGCCATGGCCGACCGTCAGGTCGAAAGGCTCGACCATCCCCGCGCGGCCGAGGCCCTCGAAGCGCAGCATCGGCTCACGGCCGGCCCTCTCCCGCTCTGCGCCGCGCGCCCCGTGCTCGGCTTCCTCGAGCTCGCGACCCAGCATGTGCGAGATGAGCCGCACGCGGTCGAGTTCGGCCGTCGCCTCGGTCACGATCTTGCGGCCGTTGCGGAGCACCGTCACCCGGTCGCACAGCTCGAACACCTGATTGAGGAAATGCGAGACGAAGACGATGCCGAGGCCTGATGCCCGCAGCCGGCGCACGATCGAGAAGAGCATGCGCACCTCGGCCGCGTCCAGGCTCGCCGTCGGCTCGTCCAGGATGAGCACCTTGCCCGAGATCTCGACGGCGCGGGCGATCGCCACGATCTGGCGGATCGCCACCGAATAGGCACCGAGGTCGCGGTCGACGTCGATGTCGATCCCATAGGGCGCGAGGATTTCGCGGGCCCTGCGGCTCTGGGCGCGCGTGTCGACCAGGCCGAAGCGCCGCGGCTCGCGGCCGAAGGTCAGGTTCTGGGCGACGGTCATGTTGGGCAGGAGGTTGACCTCCTGGTAGACGGTGCCGATGCCGAGCGCCTGCGCCTCGGCTGTGGACGAGGGGTCGATCGGCTGCCCGTCGAGATACATTTCGCCGCCGTCGCGGCGGTAGGCGCCGGTGAGACACTTGATGAGCGTCGACTTCCCGGCCCCGTTCTCGCCCAGCAGCCCGTGCACCTCGCCGGCGGCGAGATCGAAATCCACCCCCTGCAGCGCCCTGGTGCCCGGAAACGACTTCGACAGCGATCGAATCGACAGAAGCATCGACATCTTCCCGAGATGGGCCGGGGCGATCACGCCCCGGTCCTGGTCGTCAGCTTCGGATCAATAACCCAGATCCTTGCGGGCTTCATACTCTCCCGCCGGATCGTCGGCCTGGGTGTAGAGGCGCGACTCGGTCTGGATGAACTTCTCCGGCATCGTGCCGTCGGCCCAGAAGGCCTCGAGCGCGTCGAAGGCGGGACCGGCCATGTTCGGCGTCAGCTCGACGGTGGCGTTCGCCTCGCCGGCCGCCATCGCCTGGAAGATGTCCGGCACGGCGTCGATCGAGACGATCCTGATGTCCTCGCCGGGACGGAGCCCCGCTTCCTTGATTGCCTGGATGGCGCCGATGGCCATGTCGTCGTTGTGGGCGTAGAGGGCGCAGATGTTGCCGCCGCCGCCTTCGGCCTGGAGGAAGCTCTCCATGACCTGCTTGCCGCCAGAGCGGGTGAAATCGCCGGTCTGGCTGCGCACGATCTCGAAATTGGCATGGCCCTCGATCGCCTGGCGGAAGCCGTTGGCGCGGTCGATGGCGGGCGAGGAGCCCGTGGTGCCCTGGAGTTCGACGATCCGGCACTCGGCATCGCCGACATCGCCCACCAGCCATTCGCCGGCGACCCTGCCCTCGTGGACGAGGTCGGAGCCCACGGCGGTGAGATAGAGATCGTCAGAGGAATCGACCTGCCGGTCGAGCAGCACGACAGGGATCTCCGCTTCCTTGGCTTCCTGGAGCACGCTGTCCCAGCCGGTGGCGACGACAGGCGCGAGCAGGATCGCGTCGACATCCTGCGCGATGAAGGAGCGGATCGCCGCGATCTGGTTCTCCTGGCGCTGCTGCGCGTCGGAGAACTGGAGCGTGTAGCCGCGCTCTTCCGCCTGCTGCCGCGTCAAGGTGGTCTCTGCCGCCCGCCAGCCCGATTCCGAGCCGATCTGGGAGAAGCCGATGGTCTGGGCCGAAGCCCCGACGGACAGCGCCAGCAGCGCCGCCCCCGTCAAGAAGGTCCTTGTCATGGTTTGTCCTCCGCTTGGTGGCCAACTGCCTGGCAGCTGGCCGGGTCTGCATTCCCGGGGGCTGTGTGCGCCGCCCCCCTCGCGCAAACGACCCAGCGGCACGAGCCGGATCGCGTCTCAGCGCCCGGCTGTTCCGGGCGAAAATCCCAAGATGTCCGATGTCGCCCCGGCCGAACCTCAGAGTGCGTGGACGGACTGCATCGCCGGTCCGCTGCCGACAGGCACGACCGCGAGCGGATTGCGAAGCGGGAGGCCGAAGACCTCGGCCTCGATCTCGAAGACATCGCCGTTTTCCGGCACGACGCCGTCGGCAAAGGACAGCGTCGCGGTGCCGAACATGTGGACGTGCACGTCGCCCGGCCGCCGGAAGATGCCGTACTTGAAATGGTGGTGCTCGAGATTGGCGATCGAATGCGACATGTTCGACTCGCCGGACAGGAACGGTTTCTCGAAGATGGTCTCGCCGCCGCGGCGGATGCGGCTCACGCCCTCGATGCTGGCCGGCAGCGGACCGACGAGCAGTTCCGGCCCGACGGCGGCCTGGCGCAGCTTGGAATGCGCGAGATAGAGGTAGTTGCGGCGCTCCATCACGTGGTCGGAGAACTCGTTGGCGAGCGCGAAGCCGACCCGATAGGGCGCGCCGTCCTGGCCGATCACGTAGATGCCGGCGATCTCTGGCTCCTCGCCGCCGTCCTCGGCGAAGGCCGGCCGCTCGAGCGGCGCGGCCGGCGCGATCAGCGACTCGCCCGTCCCCTTGTAGAACCATTCCGGCTGCACGCCAGGCCCGCCATTGTGCGGCTTGCCACCCTCGACGCCCATGCGGAACATGCGCATGGAATCGGTCTCGTCCTGGCTCGGCTTCTTGTGCATGTCGGAGCGGGCCGAGGCGGAGCCGAGATGGGTCAGGCCGGTGCCGGTGACGAAGAGGTGGGCGGGATCGGGATGCAGGACGGGCGGCAACACGCGGCCTTCCTCGCAGAGTGCGCCGAGGTCCACCGCGCCGCGCAGGCCGAGATCCAGGATATGGTCTTTCAGGCTCAGCCGGCCTGCGGCGCAATGCATCGCCATGTCGTAAAGCGACTTGTCGGTGTCGACCTCGTAGGCCTCGGTGCCTTCGCGCGCGACGACCTGTATCCGGCCGTCGTTGCGCCGGAACTGTGACAGCAGCACTGGATCCTCCCGATCTTCCGGCGTCGCGCCAGGAAAGACGCGGCCCCCGCTTTCTGCGATCCCGGACTGTGTCCGACCCGGTCGGCCGGAACGTCTCCGGTGATCGGCAGCGGGGCGCCTTCCTCCAGACCGCTCCCGATGCGGTCGCCAATACATCTTGCAGTAGCATCGCCCGTTATGCTTTAGAAATTCAATTATTAGAGGCGGTCATTCCGAACGGGCATATCACTTGCTGATGCCAGCCCGATCGGTCGGCCCGGCGACAGAACCATGACCCATAGCGACGACCCAAGGGTCGGCCAGCATCTCCTCGTCCGAAAGGGGCTGAAGTTCTCGCAGCTGCGGCTTCTGGCGGTCCTGCGCGAGACCGGGCAGATCGGCGCGGCGGCGCAGCAGCTCGGCATGACGCAGCCCGCCGCATCGCGGCTCCTCGCCCAGCTCGAGGAGATGATCGGCGCGCCTATCTTCAAGCGCCATGCGCGCGGCGTGTCGCTGACCGAGGCCGGCGCGATCATGGCCGACCAGGCGGTGCGGACGCTGCGCGAGCTGGACCTCTCGCAGGCGAGGGTGCTGCAGGCGGTGCAGGGCACGCGCGGGCTGGTCCGCATCGGCTCGGTCACCGGCCCCTCGCTCGAGCTCGTTTTGCCGCTGGTGCGCGAGATGCGGGTTTCCGCCCCGGCGGTCGAGCTCGCGGTGCAGGTCGACACGTCCGACAAGCTCGCCGAGGCGCTTTTGGCGCGCGATCTGGACTTCTATGTCGGCCGCATCCCGGACGGCGTGAACGCCCAGCCCTTCGCCGTCGTCGACATCGGCGACGAGCCGATCGCGCTGGTGGTGCGGGAGGATCATCCGCTGACGCGGGTCGCCAACCTCACGCTCGATCAATGCGTCGAGTACGACTGGGTCTCGCAGCCGCCGGGCGGGCTCCTGCGCCGGACCGCGGAGGACTATCTCCTGTCGCGCGGGCTGCGTCTGCCGCGCCGAATGATGGGCACGGCGTCGACGCTGTTCACGCTGGCGCTCATCCGCAAGACCAACGCGATCGCGCCGCTGGCGAAGGCCGTCGCCGACTTCTTCATCGACGAAGGCGGCCTCGGCGGCCGCCTCGCCAGCCTGCCCGTGGCGCAGGATCTCGTCGTCAAGACATACAGCGTCGTCACCCGGCAGGACCGCGACCTCTCGCCCGCCGCCGAGGCGATTCTGGCGACGCTGCTGCGGCGCTGCAGGGCAGCGCGCGGCGAGCAGGCATAGCCGCCGTCCGCGTCAGGACAGGAGGCCGATCATCTCCGGCACGAACTTCTCGCCCTGGCCTGCTTCCACCTGGGCGGAATAGGCGGCGCCGACCGCCGCCGCGATCGTCGCGGGCGACCCCATCGCCGCCGCCATGGCCTCGTAGTAGCCCATGTCCTTGGCCGAGTTGGCGATGGTGAAACGGAAGCTGCCGGTGTCGCGCTCCAGGATGAACGGCGCCAGCCGGTCGAGGACGACGCCCCGCCCGCCGCCGTGCTGCAGCACCGCGTGGAGCGTCGCCGGCTCGATACCTGCCTTCTGCGCAGCCGCGGCCGCCTCGCACAGGACGGCCGAGAAGCCGAGCGAGACGTAGTTGTGGAGGAGCTTCATCGCATGGCCGGAGCCGATCGGACCCGCATGGGTGATGTTCTCCGCGAAGCTCCGCAGCAGCGGCAGGCACTCTTGGAACAGCGCCTCGTCTCCTCCGACGATCAGGTTGAGCCGTCCCTCCGCCGCCTCCTTCGGCGTGCGGGTCATCGGCGCGTCGAGCATCCGGCCGCCGGCCGCCTGCACGCGCTCTGCCATGCGGCGCGTGGAATCGGGGACGGCCGTCGAGCAGTCGATCACCACCGTGCCCGGCCGCAACGCCTCCAAGACCCCGTCCCGACCGGTCAGCACCGCCTCGACCTGCGGCGACCCGGTCACGCACAAGATGATCGTGTTGCAATGGCGGGCGAGTTCGGCCGGCGTCGCGACCATTCGGGCGCCCTCCGCCACCAGCGCATCCGTCGGCTGGTTGCCCGGATGGTCGACGAAGGCGATCTTGCGGCCCCCGCGCTGAATGCTCGTCGCGATGCCGTGGCCCATCAGCCCGACGCCGATGATGCCGATCGTTTCTTCCGTCATGGTTCTATTTCCTTCGGCTGTGGTTCAGCGGCCCGGCGCGGTCTGGTTGAGGCGGGCGAGGTCGTGGGATATCTCGGCGGACGTGGCCTTGAGGGGCTCGGCATAACGCTCGCATGCGTCCGCCGCCGAGGCGAAGGCGGATGTGAAATAGGTCAGGCCGAGGCTCGCCACGACGCGGCGGGCCTCGTTGAAGATCGGGACCGCGATCGTGTTCGAGTTCCTCGGCTCCACGCGTGGCGAGCGGAGGGCATAGCCGCGCTCGCGCGTCAGCGCGATCAGACGGTCGAGCTTCTCCGGATGGTGCGCGAGCTCGTCCTCCGGATCCTCCGAGCGCTGCAGCATTCCGACCAGCAGCTCGCGCTCCTCCTCCGTCGTGAAGGCGAGGTAGGCGAGCCCCATGCCGCGCGTGATCAGCGGCAGGCGCATGTTCACCGTCTTGTGGAAGGGCGAGACCGAGCTGTCGGGGACGGTGCTGAAACGGACCACGACGGCGTCGCGGTCGAGAAGCGAGATCGAGACCGGCCACTGGTACTTGCGCGTCAGCGCGATCGCCCACGGCCTGCCTGCCTCGACGACCATCGGTTCCTTGTGGAAACCGGAGCTGAGCGATGTGACGAGCGCGCTGACCTGATAGCCGCCCAGCCGCGTGTCGTTCTCGACATAGCCGGCCTGCTCCAGTGTCTGCAGGATGCGCACCAGCGTCGGCTTGGGCAACCGCGTCGCGGCGTGAAGCTGCGCGATCGACGTGTAGGGCCGCAGGTTGAGCTCCTGCAGCACATGCATCGCGCGTTCGATGGCTCGTATACCCACGGCTACCGGGCTCCCGTTTCGCCAGCCGGAACGCGCTCCGTCATACGTTGTCCGCCGAACCTGTCAAGCCGTATGGCAGACCGGCGATCATACGGGAGAAGAAGAATGGGTTCGGAGGCCAATCGCGAGGAGGTGCGGCGGCTCATCGCGGGGATCGACGACGCTATCGTCGACCGGCTGATGGTGGGCGCGGTCGATCTGCACGTCCATTCCGGTCCCTCGACCATGGCGCGCCAGGTCGACCACTTCCAGGCGGTCGAGCAGGCCGCCGCCGCCGGCATGCGCGGCATCATGTTCAAGGACCACCATTATTCGGTCGCCCCCTTCATCCCGATCATGGACCGGGTGCTCGGCCATCTGAACGTGGCGATGTTTGGCGGGCTGGTGCTCAACAACTCTACCGGCGGACTCAATCCCTACGTAGTCGATGCGCAGCTGAAGCAGGGCGCGAAGCTCATCTGGATGCCGACGGCGCAATCCGCCAACCACATCAGGAGCTCGCACCGCAAGCAGCGCCTGGCGTCCAACGTCCAGCTCAAGCCGTCGCCCGGCATCACCGTCGTCGATGCTCATGGCGGCATCCTCGACGAGGTGAAGCAGATCCTCGACTCGATTGCCGAGTTCGACGCCATCCTCTCCTCCGGTCATCTGCATGTGTGGGAGATATGGAAGCTCTTCGACGAGGCCAGGAAGCGCGGCGTCAAGCGGCTGCTGGTGAACCACCCGATGTACGGGCTCCATTTCACCTACGAGGACATACGCGAGATGGCCGAGTTCGGCGCGCTGATCGAGCAGTCGGCGTGCCTCTACGTCGATTCCCGCTTCAACGTCTTCTCGCCGCAGGAACTGAAGGAGCATATCGAGGCGGCGGGCGTGGCGCGCTCGTCGATCGGCTCGGATCTCGGGCAGGTCGACAACCCGTCGCCGGTGGAGGGAATGCGCCAGGCGATCAAGCTTTGCCTCGCGCTCGGCTTCGGCGAGGACGACATCCGCACGATGGTGCGCGACAATCCGGCGAAGCTGGTCGGCCTCTCGGTATAGTGCCCGCGCCGCGGGAGGAGGGTCGCGCTGCGCGGCCGGTGCCGGCGCCGGTGGAGGAAGCTCATGAGCGACAGGGCTGAGGCTGTTTCCGCATTCGAGGCGGGGCCGCGCGAACTGGCGGGCGTTCCGCGCTGGCTGGTGCGCGGCTCGGCCGCGCTGATCCTCGTCCTGGCCGTCAACCAGGTCTTCAACCTCGGCTTCCTCGTCGGCTACACGCTGGTCGACCTGCGCTTCTACTACGCGATCATCGCGCTTGGCCTGTTCTGCGCCTTCCTGGTCTATCCGGCCCGCGCCGGCCGCCCCGCGCTCGCACCTGCCTGGTACGACTGGCTGCTGGCGGCTGCCGCGCTGGTCGTGTGCGGCTATTTCTTCGCCAACGCCTTCAGCATCCTGCTGCGCGGCTGGGAGATGGCGCCGCCGCAGATGGCGGTCTACTTCTCCTTCGCGCTGTGGGTGCTGGTGCTCGAGGCCGGCCGACGCGCCGGCGGGCTGCCGCTCGCCCTTATCGTCGGGGTGATGTCCCTCTACCCGATCTACACCGAGTACCTGCCCTCGGCGATCGCAGGCTTCCCGTCGCCCGCCAGCTACACCGCCGCATATCATGCGATGGGTTCCGAAAGCATCCTCGGCATTCCGCTCCGGACGTTCGCCCAGCTGATCATCGGCTTCCTGCTCTTCGGCGCCGCACTGCAGCAGACCGGCGCCGGCACCTTCTTCATGAACCTCTCCTTCGCGCTGCTGGGCAAGGTCCGCGGCGGGCCGGCCAAGGTCTCGATCTTCTCGAGCGGCCTGATGGGCTCGATGAGCGGCAGCGTCATCACCAACGTGCTCACCACCGGCGTGATGACAATCCCGGCCATGCGCCGCACCGGCATCCGCGGCACGTTCGCGGCCGGCGTCGAGACCTGCGCCTCGACCGGCGGCGTGCTGATGCCGCCGGTGATGGGAGCGACCGCCTTCGTCATGGCGAGCATGATGAACGTGCCTTACGCCGATATCGCGCTCGCGGCCATCATCCCGTCGGTGCTCTACTTCTTCGGTCTCTTCGTCCAGATCGACGCCATGGCCGGCAAGGAGAGGCTGAAGGGCCTGCCGGCGGAGGAGCTGCCGTCGCTCGGCAAGACGCTGAAGGAGGGCTGGTACTACATCTTCGCCTTCGCGCTCCTGATCTACATGCTGCTCGTCATGCGGCGCGAGGCGCTCGCGCCCTACTACGCGACGCCGCTCCTCATCCTTCTCAACCAGATATTCTCCAAGCAGCACCGCTGGGGTTGGAAGGAGCTCGGCCGCTTCTTCGATTCGCTCGGCTCGCTGTTCGCCAACATGGTGGCGATCCTGGCCGCGGTCGGCATGATCGTCGGCGCGCTGTCGATGACGGGCGTCGCCGCGACGCTGGTCAACGACCTCCTGCGCCTCGCCGGCGGCAGCCAGATCATGCTCCTCCTGATGGGGGCGCTGACGGGGCTGATCCTCGGGGTCGGGATGACGGCGACGGCGGCCTACATCTTCCTCGCCATCCTGCTCGCGCCGGCGCTCATCCAGGTCGGATTGAACCCGATCGCCGTCCACATGTTCATCTTCTACTGGGGCATGCTCTCCTTCATCACGCCGCCGGTCGCGCTCGGCGCCTTCGCGGCGGCGTCCGTCGCGCGAACTCCGCCGATGCGCACCGGCTTCGAAGCCATGCGGCTCGGCAGCGTGATCTACTTCATCCCGTTCTTCTTCGTCTTCGAGCCGGCGCTCGTGCTGCAGGGAACGGGCTGGCAGATCGCCGTCGCCACCGGCTACGCGCTGGTCGGCATCGCGCTCTTCGCCTGCGCCATGCAGGGCTACCTGCCGCTCGTCGGGCCGCTCTTCGCGGACCGCCGATACAAGTGGCCGCTGCGCATCCTGCTGCTGGGAGCGGCGGTGCTGGTGGCGCTGCCGGCGGACGGCGTTCCCGGCTGGTCCGACCTCGACCTTCTTCTGCTGGCCGCGGCCGTCGCGGTGCCCATCATCCTGCTCGCCGCCGTCCAGAACCGCCGCCAGGCCGGCGAACCCGCTACCGACACGATTTGAGTACCAAGAGGAGATACGCGTGAAGATCGGCACAATCGACCATTCCGGCAGACCGGCGCTCGTCGCGCGCAGGGACGGGAATGTCGTCCTCCTTTCCGAGCTCTACCGCTCCGCCGGCCTCGGTAGCGCGCCGGCGACCATGAACGACCTCATAGAGGGAGGCGCTGACGCGCTCACCCTCGCCCGCCGCGCCCTCGACGAGGGTACTGCCACGCCGCTCGACGAAGCCGCCATCGACTGGCTGCCGCCGCAGACGCGGCCGTCCAAGATCATCGGCGTCGCCTTCAACAACATGGGCATCCGAAAGTCGGCCCATCGCGACCCGGGCGTACCGAACTTCTTCCTCAAGGCGCCGTCGTGCCTGACCGGTCATAAGAAGCCGATCATCATGGAAGAACATTTTGGCGACACGATTCCGGAACTCGAGCTCGCAGCCGTCATCGGCCGGCGCTGCCGCAAGATTTCGGTAGAGGAGGCGCGGGACGCGATCTTCGGCTACACGATCACCAACGACGTCACGTCGCACGGGCTGAAGTTCGGGCTGGATTCGATCGCCACCACGCGCGAGCCGGACCTCATCCGTCCGCACCACCTTGCCTGGAGGAACCGCCACGGCGAGGACGACCGCGACGTCTACTTCGTCTACCATGCCCGCTCCAAGGCGACCGACACGTTTGGCCCCATGGGCCCGTGGCTGACGACCGCCGACGAGATCGCCGATCCCAATGCGCTCGAGGTCAAGGGCTGGTTCGACGGCGAGCCTTTCGCGGTCGACTCCACCGCCAGCTACCGATTCAGGATCGAGGAAGTGGTCGCCGAGGCGAGCCGCTACTTCACGCTCGAGCCGGGCGACGTCATCTGCTTCGGCACCTCGGCCAAGGGCGTCGGCAAGTTCCCCAACGGCCACCGCTCGGTCAACATGCACCAGCTCTCCGGGGTGATCGACATCGAGATCGAGGGGCTGGGGCGGCTGTCCAACCCCGTCGTCCACAGCTGGAAGGAGTGAGCCGGCCGTGAGCGGGCAGAAGATGCGCGTCGTCGAGATCGCGGGCGCGGGCGGGCCGGAAGTGCTGCGCATCGTCGATCATCCCCGTCCGGCCCCCGGGCCGGGCGAGGTGCTGATCCGCGTCGTCGCCGCCGGCGTCAACCGCCCCGACATCCAGCAACGCCGCGGCCTCTATCCGCCGCCGCCCGGCGCCTCGCCAATCCTTGGCCTCGACGTCGCTGGCATCATCGAGGCGATCGGTCCGGGCGCGCAGTGCCTCGCGGCCGGCGATGCCGTCTGCGCCCTCGCCAATGGCGGCGGCTATGCCGACTACTGCCTAGTGCCCGCGGTCCAGTGCATGCCCATCCCGCGTGGGCTGACATTCGTCGAAGGCGCCTCGCTGCCGGAGGTCTTCTTCACCGCCTGGAACAACATCATCTGGCTCGGCCGGCTCGCCGAGGGCGAGCGCCTGCTCATCCAGGGCGGCACGAGCGGCGTCGGCATGGCCGGCATCCAGATTGCGCGCAGCCTGCGCAACGCGACGGTCTATGCGACGGCAGGCTCCGAGGAGAAGCGCGAGGTCTGCCGCGGGATCGGCGCGGCGGCCGCCTTCGACTATCGCGGCGCATGGGACGACGAGATCCGGGCGCTGACGGAAGGCGAGGGGGTCGACGTCATCCTCGACGCGCAGGCCGGCCCCTATACGCGGCGCCAGCTCGACCTCCTGCGCCCCGACGGACGCCTGGTCTTCATCGCCAGCCATCAGGGCGCCACGGCCGAGGTCGACATCCGCAAGATCGTGCGCCGCCGGCTGACCCTGACCGGCTCGACCCTGCGACCCCGGCCCGCCTCCTACAAGGGCAGGATCGCCGCGGAACTGGTCGAGCAGGCATGGCCGCTCATCGAGGCCGGCCGCATCGTCACGCGCATCCATGCGACCTTCGCGCTCGAGGACGTGCGCGGCGCCCACGCCATGCTCGACCGCAACGAGCAGATCGGCAAGGTGGTGCTGACGCTCGACCCTGCCCTGGCCGGCACCGTTGCGCGGAGGGCAGCCTGATGCTCGCGGTCGAACACGCGCTCGATCTCCAGTCGCAGGCTGGGCATCGGCTCGGCCACTCCGGCTGGGTCGAGGTCACCCAGGAGGACATCGACGCCTTCGCGCGCCTGACCGGTGACGACCAGTGGGTCCATGTCGACGGTGAGCGGGCGGCCCGCGAGATGCCCGGCGGACGCACGATCGCGCACGGCCTCTACCTCCTGTCGCTCATGCCGCGCCTGCAGCGCGACATCTACCTGATCCGCCGGCGCGGGCGCGGGCTGAACTACGGCTATGACCGGGTGCGTTTCGTCTCGCCGGTGCCGGTCGGCAGCCGCGTGCGGCTGGCGCTGACGCTGGTCGAGGCCGCCGCGCACCCGCGCGGGACGCGGATCGAGATGGAAGCGACGATCGAGCTGGAGGGGGCGGAGCGGCCGGCGGTCGTCGCCCGCAACATCCTCCTGGTCGAGAACGAGGCCGATGGAGCGTCGGAATGAGCGGCATGGACGCCGCGGAGGGCCGGATGATCGGGACGATCCTCGCCCATGCCGACAGCCGGCCGGGCGACGGGGCACTCGCCTGCGGCGACACCGTCCATACATGGCGCGGGCTGCGGGACGCCGTGCTTGCTGCCGCCGGTGCCATCGACGCCGCCTGCCCGCGGGGGGCGGGCCGGATCGCGCTCCTCGGCGGCGCGAGCGGCGGCCTCGTCGTCGCCTATCTCGCGACGGTGGCCGCCGGCGGCTGCGCTGTGCCGCTGCCGGTCTCCGCGCACCCCGACGCTCTCGCCTCGATGCTGGACGATTGCGAGCCCGACCTGATCTTCGCTCAGGAGGTGCATGCCGCCCTTCCGCCGCCGCGCTGGCGGGAACGGCTCGTCACCCTCGCCGGCGACCTGCCACGCAGCTTCCTCGATGGCGCGCCGCCGCTCACCGGTCCGCGGGAGGTCCGGCCGGACGAGCCCTTCAACATCATCTACAGTTCCGGCACGACGGGCCGTCCGAAGGGCATCGTCCATTCGCACGCGATGCGCTACAGGCAGGCGGCGCGCTCGCTCTTCGGCCTCGACCCGTCGAGCACGATGCTGCTTTCGACGCCGCTCTACTCCAACACCACCCTGATGCCGATGCTGGCCACGCTCTTTCATGGCGGGCGGGTGGTGCTGATGCCGAAATTCGATGCCGAAGCCTATCTCGCGCTTGCCGAGCGGAAGCGCGTCACCCACACGATGCTCGTCCCCGTTCAGTACCAGCGCATCCTGGCGGCCGAGAGCTTCCCGCGCCGCGACCTGTCGAGCTTCCGCGTCAAGCAGTCGACCGGCGCGCCGCTTCGTGCGGCGGACAAGGCCGAGATCGTCGCGCGCTGGCCCGGCCGGATGGTCGAGATCTACGGCCTGACTGAGGGCGGTTGCACCTCGATCCTCGATGTCGGCGCTTATCCCGACAAGGCGCACACGGTAGGGCGTCCTGCCGCCGGCAACGATATCCGCGTCATCGACGGCGACGGCAACACACTGCCGGCCGGCGAGCGCGGCGAGATCGTCGGGCGATCGCACACGATGATGTCCGGCTACTTCCGCAACGAGGCGGCCAACGAGGCCTTCTACTGGCAGGACCGCGACGGCAACGTCTTCCACCGCACCGGCGATATCGGCATGTTCGACGAGGACGGGTTCCTGGTGCTCGTCGGGCGCAAGAAGGACATGATCATCTCGGGCGGCTTCAACATCTACGCTTCCGACCTCGAGGAGAAGCTGCACGAGCATCCGGGCGTTGCCGAGGTTGCGGTCATCGCGGTGCCGAGCGAGAGATGGGGCGAGACCCCGCTGGGGCTCGTCGTGCCGAAGGCGGATGCCGTGGTCGTCCCCGAGGAGCTTCTTGCCTGGGTCAACGCACGGCTCGGGCGCAACCAGCGCCTGTCGGCGATCGAATATCGCGAGAGCCTGCCGCGCTCCAATGTCGGCAAGGTGCTGAAGCAGGAACTGAGCGAGCCCTACTGGAAGGACGGAGCGTGAGCGAGAACCGATCAACCCCGGCGCCCGTCGCGCTCGTCACCGGCGCCAGCAGCGGCATCGGCCGCGCCGCCGCCATGCGCCTCGCCGCGGCCGGCTTCGCCGTCGTCCTCGGCTACAACAGCCGCCGTGAGGCGGCGGAGGAGGTCGTGGCGGGACTTGCCGGCACCGGCCACTCCAGCCTCAGGATCGCCATCGATGAGCCGTTATCTGTCGCCGATGCAGTCGCCGCCTTCGAGGCACGCCATGACCGGCTCGACGCGCTCGTGAACAGCGGCGGCGCGACCGAGCCGGTGCCAGCGGCCGACCTCGACGCCTTGACCGACGAGATCTTCGACCGCGTGGTCCGCGTCAATCTGCGCGGGCCCTTCGCCGTGATCCGCGCCTTCAGGCCGCTGCTCGAGCGGAGCCCCTCGGCGGCCGTCGTCAACGTATCGTCGATCGCGGCGCGCACCGGCGTCGGCAGCAGCCTCGCCTATTGCGCCGCCAAGGGCGGCCTCGACACGCTGACGATCGGGCTTGCCAAGGTGCTGGCGCCGAAGATCCGCGTGTTCTCCGTCTCGCCGGCCGGGGTCGACACGGATTTCGTCGCCGGACGGACGCGGACGCAGCTCGAGGCAGTCGCGGCGAAGACCCCGCTCGCCAAGGTGACCACGCCCGACGACGTGGCGCGTGCGATCGTCGCCTGCATCACCGAACTTTTGAGCACCACCGGCATCGTGCTGCCGGTCGACGAGGGCCGGCACCTCTGACGTTCAACGGTCAGCCGCTCTCCGGCCGCGCCGGCACCTGGCCGAGCGTGACGAGCGTCATCACCACCTCGTCCTTCTGGTTGGTGACGGTCACCCGGGTTCGGATGATCCCGAACTCCGGGCGGCTGTGCGAGCGCTCCGCAGCGATGACCTCTCGCGTCACGGTGAGCGTGTCGCCGGGGCGGACGGGTCTGCGCCAGCGCAACTCGTCGATGCCGAGGCCGACGACCGGCGTGTCGCCGTAGCCACCCGCCTCGATGAAGAGCCGCATCGAGAGCGCCGCAATCTGCCAGCCGCTGGCGATCACGGTGCCGAAGCGGCCCTGGGCCGCAGCCTCCGGATCGACATGGATCGGCTGCGGGTCGTTCTCCCGCGCATAGCGGATGATGTCGTCCTCGGTGAGGGTGACCGACCTGCTGGTCCAGGTCTCGCCGATGGTGAAGTCTTCGAAATAACGGGGCATCGGTTCCTTGCTGTTGCTGGTCGGAGTTCAGTCGCTCTTCGTACGGCGCGCAACGGAGGCGCGGCGGGCGTCTTCCAGCCCGGCGAGGATGTCTGGCAGGCGCGACCGCGCCGCCTGCTGGAGCCGGTCGAACATGCTGTTGCCGTGCGCGTCGATCGCGACCGTGACCGGGCCGAAGCCGGCGAGCCTGAAGCGCGACAGCCTGAACTGCTCGATCAGGTCGTCGAAGCCGGTGCCGATCCGCTCGATGACGCCCGCGGTCAGGAGCGGCGCGGCGCCGCCCGGCATGGAGAAATAGACGCCGCCCACCTGCCTGAGCGCCTCCACGCAGGCCTCGCCCATTCCACCCTTGCCGCCGGTGGCGGTGAGGCGCAGGCCGCGGATGATCGCCGGCATGTCGGCATCGAAGCGGGTGGAGGTGGTCGGATTGACATAGTTGGGCAGCCAGCGCCCGTCCTCCTCGCGGCAGGAACTGCCCATGTGGAAGAAGGCGGCGCCGTCCATCGGGAAGGGCAGGGGGCTTCCGTCTGCGAGCGACTGCGCCAGCCGCCGGTGCGTCGGAAAGCCCGCGGTGACCGTCACCTCGCCGTCGAGCAGCACCATGTCGCCCAGCTTGAGCGACCGCGCCTCCTCCGGTGTCAGGGGCAGCGTCAGCCGTCTCATGGCCGTGCCGTCCTCACTCAAGGCGCTCGACCCTGCCGTCATGGTGGATGCGCGCCGAGGTGCGCCGGTTGATCCAGCAATTGAAGCAGACCGCGACGGGCACGAAGCCGTGGCCGTGCGAATAGTCGATATGGACGGCGAGCGCGGTGGTGTCGCCGCCCGTGCCCATCGGCCCGAAGCCGGTCTTGTTGACCGCCTCGAGCATCCGATCCTCCATGTCGGCGACCATCGGGTCCGCATGGCGGGTGCCGATCTTTCGCAAGGTCGAGAGCTTGGCGAGCTTGGCCGCGTTGTCGAAGGAGCCGCCGATGCCGATGCCGATCACCACCGGCGGGCAGTGCTGGGAGCCCGCCTCCAGCACGCACTCCATCACATAGGCCTCGATCTCGGCCAGTGTCGGATAGCTGAAGACCTTCAGGTCCGCCCAGCGGCCCGATCCGAGCGCCTTCGGTGAGCAGATGATCTCCACATAGTTCGCCCCGTCGGTAACGTCGAAGGAGACGATCGGCATGTCCTTGCCGGCATAGCTGCGCTCGAGCGTCAGCGGGTGGGTGATGAACTTCAGGATCGGCGGCTCGATCGTCTCGACCAGATCGGCGAAACCGTCGACGAACGCCCGCCGGATGTCGCCGTCGAGGGTCAGCCTCGTGCCGATCTTGACGAAATAGGTGGGGAAGCCCGCATCCGAGCAGGCATGGCGGTCCTCGCGCTCGGCGGCGCGCGCGGCCGCCTGCATGAAGTCGAGCGTGCGTTGCGAGGCGGGATTGGTCTCGCTCTCGCGCGCCCTCGCCAGCGCCGAGAGCGTGTCGTCCGGCACCTTCTTCAGCGACCAGCCATAGAGGTCGCGCGCGGTCTGCCGGACGATGTCGTAGCTTATCGGCACGCGCCAGCTTCCTCCGTCCGGCTCTGCTCTCACTGTCTGGTACTGCGCGTGCCATCCGGCGGCAAATGGCCCAGACGCCCGTTCCGCATGACGGAACGGCGGCAATGGCTGCTGGCCGCGACGGGGCCTGCGGGCGAGAGCTTTCAGCCGCAGGGAGGAGCCAAGGACTGGACGCGGGTCAAGGTACCGGGCGACCGCAAGCTGACGGCTGCGCGCGACGCCGACGGGCACGTAGTGCTGCCGCGCGGGCTCGTCGCGGAGCTCGACGCCCTGGCAGATGAGCTTGGCGCACCGGGGTTCTCGGAGAGACAGACTGGTTTGCGGACATCGCAGGGCATGACGGACAGGCCGCACCGGCGGCATAGGAGGTGGAATGGACGCTCTGGACTTCTATATCGGCGGCCGGTGGGTTCGTCCGGGCGTCGCACGCACGCTCGCCGTCACCAACCCCGCGACGGAGGAGGAGATCGGCCGCATCAGCCTCGGCTCCCCGGCCGACGTCGATGCCGCCGTCGCGGCTGCGAGGCGCGCCTTCCTCGCCTATGCCGAGACTACGCGGGAAGAGCGGCTCGCATGGCTCCAACGCATCATCGAGGGCTTCAGGGCACGCCTGCCGGAGCTTGCCCGCACCATGACGATGGAGATGGGCGCGCCCATCACCTTCGCCACCGAGCGCCAGGCCACCGTCGCGCTTTTCCATTTCGAGGAGGCGGCGCGCGTGCTGCGCGACTACGCCTTCGAGCAACCGCACGGGGTTGGCATCGTGCGGCGCGAGCCGATCGGCGTGTGCGGCCTCATCACGCCCTGGAACTGGCCGCTCAACCAGGTCGCCTCGAAGGTCGCGCCGGCTCTCGCCACCGGCTGCACCGTGGTGCTGAAGCCGAGCGAGATCGCGCCGCTCAGCGCCATGCTGCTCGCCCGCATCGTCGATGAGGCCGGCTTGCCGGCCGGCGTCTTCAACCTCGTCAATGGCGACGGCCCGACGGTCGGGGAGGCGATCGCCGCCCATCCCGGCATCGACATGGTCTCCTTCACCGGCTCGACGGCGGCAGGTATCCGCGTCGCCAAGCTGGCGGCCGACACGGTCAAGCGCGTCGCGCAGGAACTGGGCGGCAAGTCGGCCAACATCATCCTGCCCGATGCCGACATCGAGGCTTCCGTCAAGGCCGGCGTCCACGCCTGCTACACGAATGCCGGCCAGAACTGCCAGTCGCCGACGCGCATGCTGGTCCACCGCTCGCAGCGCGATGCCGCCGTCGCGGCGGCGCGGGAAGCCGTCGGGACGATCCGCCTGGGTGATCCGATGGACCCCGCGACGACCATGGGCCCGCTCGTCAGCCGCCAGCAATTCGACAAGGTGCAGGATCTGATCCAATCGGGAATCGACGAAGGCGCGACGCTGGTCGCCGGCGGCACCGGCCGGCCGGCCGAACTCAACCGCGGCTACTACGTCCGTCCGACCGTTTTTGCCGACGTCGCCCCAGACATGCGCATCGCCCGCGAGGAGATATTCGGGCCCGTGCTGTCGATGATGAGCTACGAGAACGAGGACGAGGCGGTCGAGATCGCCAACGACACGCCGTTCGGGCTCGCCGGCTTCGTGCAGTCGAGCGATCCCGAAAGGGCACGCAGGGTGGCCAACCGCATCCGCGCCGGCCGCGTCTACTTCAACGGCGCACCCTTCGACCGCAGCCTGCCCTTCGGCGGCTACAAGCAGTCTGGCAACGGGCGCGAGTTCGGTGTCTTCGGCTTCGAGGAATATCTCGAGGTGAAGGCCTTGCTGGGCTTTCCTCCCGGTTGAGCGCATTTCGCTCTTCGGAACGGCCTCCGTTGCGATTTGTGGCCGGAAGGCCCGGCGGCTAGGCAGGTATGAGCCTGACGCCCCTAACGAACGGGATCAGGAAACGGAGGAAGCCCCAATGTCGAGAAGAATGAGTTTTGCCGGCGGCGTCGCCGCCCTAGCCCTTGCCGTCGCGGCCCCCGGCCCGCTGCTGGCTGAGGACGTCGAACTGCCCGGAACGCTCGCCGTCACGTCCTACGATGTCGGCGCGGCATCCTATAACCAGGCCGTCGCGCTCGGAACCGCGCTCGGCAACGCCTACGGCATCTCGCTGCGCGTGCTGCCGGCCACGTCCGACGTCGCCCGCCTCCTGCCGCTCCAGCAGGGGCGCGTCCAGTTCGGCGTGGTGGGTTCGGAATCCTTCAACGCCGTCGAGGGCACCGAGGCCTTCGCCACGCCCGAGATGGGGCCGCAGCCGCTGCGCATGCTGGTCGGCTCCAATTCCGACAACTGCTTCACGCTCGCGCTGCGCGGCGATGCGGGTATCGAGACCATCGACGACCTGCCCGGCAAGCGTGTCGCCTGGGTCGTCGGCGCGCCGGCACTTCAGAGCAACGTCGCCGGCTTCCTCGCCTTCGGCGGGCTGACCTGGGACGATGTCGAGCGGGTCGAGGTCGCGAGCTTCGGCGCCTCCTGGGAGGCGCTGATCAACGGGCAGGTCGACGCGATCACCACGCTCACCACCGGCGCCCTCTCGCAGCAGGCGGCCGCCTCTCCGGCCGGCCTCGCCTGGCTCCCGCTGCCCGCTGCCGACACCGAAGGCTGGCAGCGCCTGCAGGCCATCAAGCCGCAGTTCTCGCCGCGCCGCGGCACGCTGGGCCCCAACATTTCGGAGGACAATCCGCTCGAATGCGCGGGCTTCCCCTTCCCGGTGCTCTTGACCTATCCCAACCAGGACGAGGGTGTCGTCTACAACCTCACTCGGGCGGTCGACGAGCAGTTTGACGCCTATGTGCAGATCGAGCCGGCGATGGTGGGCTGGGCGTCGGACCGCCAGGACTTCCAGTGGGTCGTGCCCTACCACGAGGGTGCCGTGCGCTACTGGACCGAGAAGGGCCTCTGGAGCGACGAGGCGCAGGCCCACAACGACGCGCTGATCGAGCGCCAGGAGATCCTTGCCGCGGCGTGGAAGAACGTCGCCGACCTGCCCGAGGCGGAACTGGCCGAGCGCTGGGCTGAGGAACGCCGTGCCGCGCTCGAGGCGGCGGGCCTGCCGACCTACGAATAGTCGCCTCCGCCATCGCGGCGGCCAGCCCGGCCGCCGCGATGGCGTCGATGATCCCGTCGCCTCCGGATGCCTCTGGCGCTCAAGCAGTCTGCGGCAACTGCCCCGCCTGGATCTGCCCGACGGCACCTCGCGCGAGGCACGCTTCAGCAGCCTGCATCTCGATCCGTCGGTTACGCCGGCCGGCATGATCCTGTTCTGCCAGCACCTCACGCCCAAACTCGCGTGGCGCCGCGAATGGCGTTTCGGTCTTGAGGCGGTATTGTCGCCGGACGGGGCCGACCGCAACGTCGCGATCACCTTCAGGACATCGTCGCTGGCCGCCGCGCGCAACGTCCTCCAAGCGGCCGGCTTTGCCTGCGACAAGCGCCCGGCGGACCGGATCATCGTTCCCGCATCCGCCGCCTTCGGCGTCACGCTTGTCTTCGCCGAATAACGGCGACGGCTGCTTCTAGCCGGCGCTACAGCACGCTTTCCAGGATCGCCGCGTAGTCATCGTGCGACAGGTCGCGGGGGTTCGTCTGGTGGCTGTGGTCGGCCAGCGCCCGCTCGCAGGTCCAGTCGAACACGTCCCGCGTGACGCCGAGCTGCGACAGCTTCTCGGGGATGCCGAGATTGCGGTTAAGCGTGTCGAGCGCGCCGGCCAGTTCGTCGCCCGAAGCGAGGCCGATCGTCGCCGCCAGCCGCGCGACCTTCTGCGGCGCGGCCTCCGCGTTCCAGCGCAGGACGGGCGGCATGAGGATCGCATTCAACGTTCCGTGGTGGAGCTTCAGCGCCTTGATGCCGCCGAGCGCGTGGCTAAGCGCATGCACGGCGCCCAGCCCCTTCTGGAATGTCAGGCCGCCCTCCAGCGCGCCCATCATCAGCTCGCTGCGCGATTCCAGGTCGGACCCGTCGCGAAAGGCCTTCGGAAGGGCGCCCCAGATGCGCGCGAAGCCATCGAGCGCGATCGCCTCGGCCGGCGGGTTCATGCGCGGCGAAAGATAGGTCTCGATGCAGTGCGACAGCGCGTCGAGACCGGTCGCGGCGGTCAGATGTGGCGGCAGGCCCAGCGTCAGCTCGGGATCGCAGATCGCGCGGCGCGGGATGAGATAGGGGCTGATGAAACCGAGCTTGCGCTCGTCGTCGAGGGTGATCAGCGCCGCGCGGCCGACCTCCGATCCGGTGCCGGCCGTGGTGGGTATGGCAATGACGGGAGCGACGGCGGCGGTGATGCGCGGGATGCCGCCGAGGATCGCGGCATAGCCTTCGAGCTCGCCCGGATGCGTGGCGAGCAGTGCTACCCCCTTCGCGAGATCGATGGGCGAGCCGCCGCCAAAGGCGATGATGCCGTCGCAGCCGGCGGAGCGGTAGGGCTCCAGCGCCGCCTTGACCGCGCTCTCGGTCGGGTTCGTTGGCACGTCGAGGAAGACCGGCGCCTCGGTGCCGAGCGTCGACTGTAGCGGCGCCAGCAGCCCCGCCTGCGCGATGCCGTGGTCGCTGACGACGAGCGGGCGGGTGATCCCGAGGTCGCCCATCGCGGCCGGAAGCGACGAAAGTGCGCCCGCGCCGAAGCCGATGGTCGTCAGGTAGTTGATGATGTGCATGTCCGCTCCGTGGAAGTACGGCAGCCCGGGTCGGCCGGGCCGCTTGTCGTGGCATCAGGTGGTGAGGTAGCCGCCGTCGATGGGAAGGATCGCGCCGGTGACGAAGCCTGCCGCTGGCGAAGCGAGGAAGAGGACGCCGCCGACGACGTCGCCGGGCTGGCCCCACCGGCCCATGGCCGTGCGCGCGAGGATCGCGTTGCTGCGGGCCGGATCGTCCTGCAGGTCCCGGGTCAGGGGTGTTGCGATCCAGCCAGGCGCGACGGCGTTGACGCGGATGCCGTCCGCCGCATAGGCGATGGCGAGCGACTTGGTCATCTGGCCGATGCCGCCCTTGCTCGCCGCGTATCCGGGTACCAGCCCTCCGCCCCGGAAGGTGAGCACCGAGGCGAGGTTGACGATCGCGCCGCCGGTCGAGCGGGCGAGCAGCGGCCGCGCCGCCGCGCAGACCCGCATGGAGCCGGTGAGGTTGACGTCAACGACTGCAGCGAAGACGTCCGGGTCGAGCTCGTCGCCGCGCCGGATGATGCCGGCGCAGTTGACGACGACGTCGAGCGCCGGCAGCGCGGCGACCAGCGCCTCGACGGCCGCGCGGTCGCGCACGTCGAGCGGGCGGTGGGCGACGCCGTGCGCCGCGCTGGCCCGCGCCGCCTCGACCTCGCCTTCCGTCGCCCCGGTCGCGGTCACGGTCGCGCCAGCTGCGGCGAAGCCGGCCGCGATCGCGGCGCCGATGCCCGACGTCCCGCCGGTGACGAGGACCGAGCTGCCGGTGAAGAAGGGGGCGGCCCAGGAAGGGTCCGCCTGCGACGCGTCATGCATGGGCGCTAGAACGTCGTGTTGATCGCGCCGCCGTCGAGCAGGATGTTCTGGCCGACGATGTAGCCAGCATACTGGCTGCACAGAAAGGCGCAGGCCGCGCCGAACTCCTCCGTCGTGCCGAAGCGTCCGGCCGGGTTGTTGGCATAGGCCGCTGCACGGGCCTCCTCGACCGAAATGCCCTTGTTGCGGGCGGCGTTGTTCATGAGCGATTCGATACGCGACGTCTCGTGCTGGCCGGGCAGGAGATTGTTGATCGTTACGCCATGCCTGGCGACCTGGCGCGAGGTGCCCGCCACGAAGCCGGTCAGGCCGCAGCGTGCCGCTCCCGACAGGCCCAACTCGGCGATCGGCGCCTTCACGGAGCCGGAGGTGATATTGACGATCCGACCCCATTTCCGCTCGATCATCCCCGGCAAGACCGCGGTGATCAGGTGGATGGGCGACAGCATGTTGGCGCGGATGGCAGCCTGCCACTCGGCCTCGCCCCACTGGTGCCACATGCCGGGCGGGGGGCCGCCGGCATTGTTGATCAGGATGTCCGGCGCCGGGCAGGCGGCGAGAAGCTCCTCGCGCCCCTCGGGTGTCGTCACGTCGGCGGCGACCGGCACGACCTTGACGCCGTAGGCATTGGCGATCGCCTCGGCGGCCGCCTCGAGCTCCGGCTTCGACCGGGCGTTCAGCACGATGTCGACGCCGGCCTCCGCCAGCTTCTCGGCCGATCCCCGGCCCAGTCCCTTCGAAGCGCCGCAGACGATGGCGGTCTTTCCCTTGATGCCCAGATCCATGATGATGCTCGCAGTCTCGCTGTTGGCCCCGAAGGGCGGGAAGATTGTCCCTCCGGCCCAGGGGGCGGAGGGACGGTTTCTAGCCGTTCTCGTCAGGGCTGGTAAACGTAGCCTTCGCCGATCGCGGCGTCGGCGGGGATTTCCTGGAGATCGGAGAACAGCTCCGGGTGACGATCACCTGCCGGAGCACGACGAGCAGCACCGGGGGGACGGCGAACTCGACCGCCTGCCGGCTGCGCCGGTAGGGCACCGCCGCAAAGCTCGCCGCCTCAGCCATGCCGGCCCAGCCTTCGGCGCCACGCGCGCCTCATCGCTCCTCTCTCGTTTCTTTCCGCTGCCGCCGGTCCGGCGAAATCCGTCGTCCCGGCGCCTGCTGCCGTGCGTGTCATGGCTCGCGGTGCCGCTAGCGGATGAACTGGTCGATATAGTCCGCGCCGAGCCCGTTGCCGGAATAGTGGGCGCGGCAGCGGTCGATGCGCGTGAAGACGTCGTCATAGCCGACGGTGTTGCCGTCCGGATCGACATAGATCATCGCGCCGTTGACCTGGAATAGCGTGATCATCTCCTCGACATGCTCGTCGACGACCAGCGTATGCGTCTCGCCCGGCGCCTCGTAGACATAGCCGCCCTCGCGCGCCACCCAGTCATGCTCGAGATAGCGCCATTCGCCCTTGAGCACGAAGCCGTGCACCGGGAGCGGATGCCGGTGGCGCGACAGGACGCCCGACTTGCGGACCTTCAGGAGGTTCATCCAGTAGCCGCGCGATGCGCACATCAGCAGCGGCCGGAACCAGACATTGTCGTCCACGGGGACCCAAATCCGCTCGTCGGTGGGGATGGCGTCCGGCACGACGAGCTCGGGCGGCGATTCCATGGGTTGCTTCTTCCGATACGGAACCCACTTGTCGCTGGCGCGGCTCGCGCCGGTCTGGTCGCCGGTCATGACGCTCCTCCCGAGGTCGCATCCGCGCCGCGCTCGACCTGTCCGAATCTTCGGCGCAGGAGAGACCGCCTAACGGATTGGAATTGACCAAGTTGCCTACAATGTGGTCAACTTGCCCACATTATCGAGAGCGCCTCGGCCTTGTCAAGCTGGAGGCGCGGGAAGGCAACGCCCGTGGACGACCGATCTCCGCCGACCCGCAGTCCGGCGCGATCGTCAACCGGTCCGGCATGCCTGTCGGCGGGGTGAGCCTCAGCATCCCGATCTACCGCTACGACGAAGAGCGCCACCGCATCTATGCGCCGAAGGTGCGCGAGACGGTCGAAGCCATCTCCACCAACCTCGCCGACATCGTCCGAAGGCCAGATCCTCGGGTCAGCCTCAGATCTTGGGCATGCCCTTGGGCGGCAGTTCGCGCTTCTGGGCGGCAATGCGGAAGGGGGCGTTCGGCGCGCCGTAGCCCCTGTAGCCGCCGCGCCGCTCGACGATCTCGAAGAAGAAGCCGTCGCCATGGACATGGCTGTAGAGCTGGAAATACTCGCCCGCGTCGTCGCGGTCGTAGAGGATCCGGTGCCGGCGCAGCCGCGCGACGAGGTCGGGGGCGAGGTCGAAGCGGGCGGCGAGGTCATGGTAGTAGTTGGCCGAGATGTCGAGCGGGTCGAAGCCGAGAGCTTCGAGCCGCGCCGCGGTCGCCAGTATGTCGTCGGTCGCCAGCGCCAGATGCTGGATCGACGAGCCGAAGCTCTCCGCCACGAAGCGGCCGGCGAAGGTGCGGCGGTTCTCGGCGCCGTTGAGCGTCAGCCTGAGCGTCCCGTCCGGCGCCTCGATGGCCTGGCTGCGCACCAGCCCGCCCGGATCGACCACGTCGACCATCGGCAGCTTCCGGGCGCGGAAGATCGAGGTGTAGAACAGCACCCAGGAGAGCATCTCCTCGTAGTTCATCGTCTGCGCGACATGGTCGACGCGTGTCAGCCCGGCCCCCTCGGCCTCGTCCTCCACCGCCTCGAACTCGACGTCCCAGACGCGGGAGAGCTCGGCGTCGATCAGGTAGATGACGCCGCCGCCCAGCCCCCGCACCGCCGGGATGCGCAATTCGCCAGGTCCCCGCGGCTCGGCGAAGGGTTCGGCGCCCAGCGCCTTCGCCCGCTCGACGGTTGCCGCGGCGTCGGCGACCCGCAGCCCCATCGCGTAGGCCGAGGTGCCGTGGACGAGATAGGAGGCGTGCGCGAAACCCTCGCGCCCGGTGTTGACCACGATGTTGATGCCGCCCTGGCGGAACAGCTGGACATGGCGGTTCACGTGCCGGCCGCGCTCGGCGAAGCCCATGCGGCGCAGGACGAGAGCCAGCTCCTCCGCCGCGGCCTCGTCGGTCGCGAACTCGACGAACTCGACGCCCTCGACGGCTATGCGCTCGGGCAGGAGCTGTGCCGGAGGGGCGGCTTCCGGCTCGCGGCGGCTTACCTCGTCCACCAGCGCGACCAGCGAGCGCCTGCCGTCGACAGCTACCGAGCGCGGCGAGGCGCCTCGGAACTGGTCGTTGAAGACTTCCAGCGACAGCGGCCCGTCATAGCCGGTCGCGGTGACGGCGCGCATGAAATCCACGACGGCCAGGTCGCCCTGGCCCGGCATGGTACGGAAATGCCGGCTCCAGTAGAGCAGGTCCATGTCGATCTGCGGCGCGTCGGCAAGCTGGACGATGAAGATGCGGTCGCCGGGGATCGCACGGATCGAATTGACGTCGATCTTGCGTGCCAGCGTGTGAAAGGAATCGAGGATGATTCCGACCGCCTTGTGGTCGGCGCGCCGCACCACCTCCCACGCGTCGCGGTGATCGCTGACATGCCGGCCCCAGGCGAGCGCCTCGTAGCCGACGCGCAGGCCGCGCGATGCCGCACGCTCGCCAAGCTCGGCGAAATCCGCCGCTGCCCGGTCGATGCCGCCGAGCGAGGCGGGCGCGACGTTGGAGCAGACGAGCATCAGTTCGGTGCCGAGTTCGCCCATCAGGTCGAACTTGCGCTCGGCGCGGTCGAAGGTCCGGCTTCGCTCGGGCTCAGGCATGCCCTCGAAATCGCGGAAGGGCTGGAAGAGCGTGATCTCGAGCCCATGGTCGCGGATCATGCGGCCGACGTCACGGGCGCCGCCATCGAAGGTCAGGAAATCCTGCTCGAAGATCTCGACCCCGTCGAAACCCGCGGCCGCAATCGCCGAGAGCTTCTCGGCAAGGTCGCCGCTCAGGCACACCGTCGCGATCGAGGTTTTCATGCCGCCGCTCCCACCCGCTTCACCAGCGCCGGCTCTGCAGGCCGCCGTCGAGCGTCTGGCCGACCGAACAGGCAGGCGCGAGGTGGCGCGAACTGCGCCGCCCGTCGAACCCGCCACCACCGGCTCCCTCAGACATTGTTGATGACCTTGTTCGGGGTCCTGATGCGCGACCACAGCGGCGTCTGGCTGAACACGATAAAGAGCAGGAACAGCGTCAGCCCGAGTGACAGCGGGTTGACCAGGAACCCGGTGGCGAAGGCGAGGGGATCGTCGCGGACCGAGATCATGGCGCGGCGGTAGGAGACATCCATCAGCGGCCCGAGGATGATGCCGAGGATCACCGGCGCGACGGGGAAGCCGTAGACCTTCATGAAATAGCCGACGATGCCGAAGCCCAGCATCCAGTAGATGTCGATCGGGTTGTTCTGGATCGCGTAGGTCCCGACCGCCGAGAGCACCAGGATCAGCGGAAGCATGATGCCCTTCGGGCACTCCACGATCTTGGAGAACACCCGGATTCCGGTCAGCCCGAAGACGAGCAGGAAGATGTTGGCGAGGGTAAGGGAGCCGACCGTGAACCAGAACAGATGCGGCGTCTCCACCATCAGGAGCGGGCCCGGCTTCAGCCCGTGGATATAGAGCGCGCCGATGATGACGGCGGTCACCGCGTCGCCCGGAATGCCGAGCGTGAGCATGGGGATGTAGGCGCCGCCGACGGCGGCGTTGTTGGCCGATTCCGGTGCGACGAGGCCTTCGTAAGCGCCTTCGCCGAAGGGTCGCGTCGGCTCCTTGACCGTCCGCTTCGCGTGGTCGTAGGCCATCAGCGAGGCGATGTCGCCGCCGGTGCCAGGCAGAGCGCCGATCACGACGCCGATCGAGCTGGTCCTGAGCGACAGCGGCAGGAACTTCCACACGATGCGCCAGTCCGGGATGATGCTCGTCACCTTCTGCTTGATCGGCTGAACGCCGATCAGGCGCAGCTGGTAGAGTGCCTCGGACACGCCGAAGAAGCCGATCATGGCGGCGACGTAGGGGATGCCGCCCATCAGGCTCAGCGTGCCGAAGGTGAAGCGGCCCTGCGCCGTCAGCGGGTCCATGCCGACGAGCCCGATGGTGACGCCGAGCGCGGCGGCGAAGATGCCCTTGGCGAGCGAGTTGCCCGACAGGCTGCCCACGAGCAGGATGCCGATGATCGCGAGCAGCAGGTAGTCGCGCGGCGCGAACATCAGCGCGAAGCTGGAGATCGCTGGCGCCGCCACCGCCAGCGCCAATATGCCCACGAAACCGCCGATGACCGACATGACGGTGGTGACGCCGATCGCCGTTCCCGCCTCGCCGCGCTGCGCCAGCGGATAGCCGTCGAGCGCCGTCGCCACCGCGCTCGGCGCGCCCGGGATGTTGAGCAGTATGGCGGAGCGCGAGCCACCATACACGCCGCCGAGGAAGATGCCGGCAATCAGCGCGAGCGCGTCGTTGACCGGCCACTTGAAGGTGAAGGAGATGAGGATGGATGCCGCCATCGTCACCGACAGGCCGGGGATGGCGCCGACATAGATGCCGGCCAGCGTCCCCGCCGCCACCATCAGCAGCAGGCGCGGATCGACCCACGCCATGAAGAAATAGGAGACGGCGTTTTCCATCAGAACAGCCTCCCCGCCGGCAGGACCACCGAGAAGACGTGACGGAAGACGAAATAGATGACGGCGAGGCTCCCCGCGCTGACGGCGAGGTTGATGAGGATGCCCCGGCGGTGGAGATAGAGCATGCCGAGGAAGAGGAAGGCGAACGAACTCAACAGGAAGCCGGCCGGCTCCATGGCGAGCATGTAGGCGACGATCATCGCCGAGAAGACGAGGAAGCGGACCGGCGAGACCTCGGCGAGGAAGCGCTGCAGCCCGCCGCGCTCGGCCTCCGGCCTGGCGCGTGCGGTCTCAATCACGACGACCATCGCCGAGGCGACCATCGTGAAGGTAGCGAAGATCGGGAACATGCCGGCCGACGACAGCGACGTGAAGCCCGAGATGCGCCAGGCCTGCCAGGCCGCGAAGAGACTGAAGACGACGAGGACGAGGCTGAAGGCGAGTTCGCCCGGCCGCCGTGAGCGAGTATCGGACATTCGCCCCTCCCCAGGGTGTCGAAGCGGCGCCCGGATGGTCCCGGGCGCCGGTTCTACGGTCTTATGGCCGCGGGATGCCGAAATCCTCCGGCGAGCGCTGCGTCGCGCCGCCGTCATGCAGCACCCAGGTCGTCACCGACTGCCAGCGCTTCAGGAACTCCTCGGCCTCCTCGCCGGAGATGTTCATCATCACGTTGCCGCGGTTGGCCATCAGCGTCTGGAAGGATTCCGACTCCGCGCCGACCTTGAAGGCCTCGACCAGCCTCGCCTTCACCTCGTCCGGCGTGTCGTTCTTGACCCAGACGCCGTAGAACGGACCCCAAGGCAGGTATTTGCTCATCTCGGGGAACTCGTCTGTGATCGCCGGCACGTCCGGGAAGGATTCGAGCGGCTCGGGATTGATCACCGCCAGCGCGCGCAGCTGCCCGCCCCGAATCAGCTCGGCGGCCGCCGAGATGCCGGCCGGCATGAAGTCGACATGCCCGCCCTGCAGCGCGGTGAGGCCGGGGCCTTCGCCGTCGAATGGCACCGCCGTCACCTCGTGCGGGGCAACGGTGTTCAGCAGCGCGCCGACCACATGCGGCAGCCCGCCCGGGCCGGTGGAGCCCATCTTGATCTCGCCCGGCCGGCTCTGCGCGTCCTCGACCAGTTCCTTGAAGCTCTGCCAGGGGGCGTCCGCCCTGACCACCACGACGGCGACGCCGCGGCCCAGCACGTTGACCGGATAGAAGCTGTTGTAGTCGAGCTCAGACAGGCCCATCACGCCGTGCAGCTGCGGGTTCTCGGCGCCGTAGAGAAGCGTGTAGCCGTCCGAAGGCGCCGAATGGACGTAGTTGACCGAGATGGCGCCGGCGGCGCCCGCCTTGTTCAGCATGACGATCGGCTTACCGAGCACTTCCTCGACGGCAGGTGTCACGCCCCGCGCGACGACGTCGGTCGCCCCGCCGGCGCCCCACATGATGACGCCGAGCATCTCGCGCTCCGGGAATCCCTGCGCGCCGGCATGTGCCGTGAGTATTGCAAGGGCTGCGGCAGCCCCGATGAATTTCCTGATCATGACCATTCCTCCCTGAGCCGTCCTATGGCGGCTTCGTCGCATATGTCCTGCTTCCGACCGCGCGCCGCCAGCCCGTTTGACCTCCCTAAATGCCAATGCGGACCCGGCGCCGGCCGACCAGCCTGCAGGTCCGTATTGAAACAGTTATCGGGGGGGCGCAATGACCATCTGCTGCGGAAAACATAACATGATGTTATGCATGTTTGGGCGCCACCGTCGCTTCCATCGTCTGTCGCAGTCGTTCGACCAGGGCTTCGGCGAAGCTGGAGAGCGCGGCGTTGCTCCGCCTCGCGACATAGGTCTGGAACTCGGTCGGCTCGGCCAGGGGAATGACGGCCACTTCGGCGGGATCTATGTCGGCCACGGTGAAGACGTCCATCACCGCCACCCCGAGATTCTGCTTGATCAGCGCCAGCACCGTCGTGCCGAAGCGGGCGCGGATGGTTATCTCGTAGTCGAGCTTCTCGCGGGCGAAGATGCTCGCCATGATGCCGCCATAGGGGTCGTTCGGGTCGATCCCGATGAGCGGGTGCCGGGCGATCTCGGCCGCGGTCACGGCCTCTTTCGAGGCGAGGGGATGGCCGGGCGCCACGATGCAGACGAGATGGCCTTTCGCCAGCGGCTCGAAGATGAGCGAGGGATGCTCGAACCGGTAGCTCATCACCGCGAACTCACCCTTGGCCAGCATCAGATAGTCGATGGCGTCCTCGATCTTGATGATGTCGATGTCGATGCGCAGGTCCGGATAACGCCGGCGCAGCGCGGCGACGGCGCGGGGAACCATGACGTTGGCGATGCTGGGCACCGACCCGAAAGCGAGCTCGACATCGCGCCCGCGTTCGAGCTGGCTGATCGAGAACTGCAGGTTCTCGATCTTCTTGTGGACCTCCTGCAGCTGCCCGAAGACGTTGATTGCCTCCGGGGACGGCACGTAGCGGCCGCCCTTGCGCGTGAAGAACCGTATGCCGAGCGTGGACTCCATGTGTTTCATGGTGCGGCTGATGCCCGGCTGCGCCACGTTGAGCAGCCGCGCCGCCCCGGCGATGCTGCCGGCCACCATGACAGCTCTGATGACTTCGATCTGTCTGAGCGTGAGCATCGTTCGATCGCGCCGAAATGTGGTTCTACCAGCTCTCCGCCATAGGAGAGATCGCGGGGCCGCGGTCAAGTCTTGAGGGAGGGCGGGATCGACCGGCGCTGGAGCGGCCGGCCGCTCCGAGACCAGGGGCGTCCGTGCCGTTACCTTATTACATTTCGATTGACATGCGTAACTGTATAACATACCCGCCTCTGGTCAGGCCCTGGATGGGCGGATCATGAAGGAGTGGGTAATGCGACATCCCGTGCTGGCAGCTTCGGTGCTCGCCATGACCGCCTGCCTCGCAGGCGCCGCGTTGGCAGACGAGGAAACGACTGCCTGGAGGCTGTTCGTCGCGGATCACGCGGAACCGATCGTCACTGTCGTCGATGCGGCGGGCGGTGAGGTGATCGACCAATTCGCGCTCTCCGGCCCGGCCGCACTTCATCGCAGCGAAAGCGGCGAGATGGTCTACGCCGTTCAGGGCGCGGCCGGCGTCGTAACCGTCATCGGCTCCGGGATCGCGTTCGACGACCATGGCGACCACGCCGACATCGACGTCGATCCGCCGCGTCTGACTGGAGCTGAGTTCGCCGGGGAGCGACCCTCGCATTTCGTCCAGAATCGCGGAGAGGTTGCCACCTTCTTCGACGGCGAGGGGATCGCCCGCGTCTTCGGCGAGCGTGCCGCGCTCGAGGGGCGGAGCGATTATCGCGAGGTCGCGGCCGATGCGCCCCATCACGGCGTCGTCATCCCCTTCGGCGATCACGACATCGTCTCGGTTCCCGATCCGGAGGATCCGTCAAAGCCGCCCGTCGGCGTCCGCATCGTCGATCGCGACGGCAACCCGGTGGGCGAGGACGTCACGTGCGTCGGTCTCCACGGGGAGGCGACGTCGGGTAATCTGATCGTTCTCGGCGGCTGCGCCGACGGCATCCTCGTGGTCCGCTCCGACCGCGGTATGCCCGCCGTGGAGCCGCTTGCCTTCACCGAGGGCCTGCCGGAGGGCCGGGTCTCGACGCTTATCGGCGGTCGCGGCATGCAGTATTTTCTCGGCAATCACGGGCCGAGCGCGGTGATGCTGATCGATCCGGCTGAGGCCGAGCCATTCCGCCGGATCGAGTTGCCGATGCGTCGGGTGCATTTCGCGGTCGACCCGGTACGCGCCCGCTTCGCCTATGTGTTCACCGAGGATGGCCAGCTTCACCAGATCGACGCGATCCACGGCGAGATCAAGCAGTCGATCAGTCTGACGGAGCCCTACTCGATGGACGGGCACTGGTCGGATCCCCGCCCGCGCGTGGCGGTCGCCGGCGACAACATCGTCGTCACCGATCCGCTGAACGGCAAATTGCACCTGGTCGACGCGGCCAGCTTCGAGAAGGCCGGCGAGATCGAGGTCGAGGGCACACCCTTCAACATCGTCGCCGTCGGCGGAAGCGGCCGGGTCCACGACCATGAGGGCAACGACCAAGCCACTGGGCACGATCACGATCACGATGACGATCGGATCTACAAGGGCTACTTCGACGACGACCAGGTCGAGGCGCGCGCCCTGTCAGACTGGCAGGGCGACTGGCAGTCGGTCTATCCCTACCTGCAGGACGGGACGCTCGACCCCGTCATGGCCCATAAGGCCGAGCACGGCGACAAGAGCGCCGAGGAGTACAAGGCCTATTACGAGACCGGTTACAGGACTGAGGTGGAGCGCATCGTCATCGACGGCGACACCGTGACGTTCTACGAGAACGGCGAACCGCTCCAGGCTCGCTACGCCGGCGACGGATTCGAGATCCTGACCTACCCGAGGGGCAATCGCGGCGTCCGCTTCATCTTCGAGAAGACCGAGGGTGACGCGGCCGCCCCGCAATACATCCAGTTCAGCGACCACAGGATCGCGCCGGCTGCGGCGGATCATTTCCACCTCTACTGGGGCGACGATCGCGCCGCCTTGCTGGAGGAACTGACGAACTGGCCGACCTACTATCCGTCGGCGCTCAGCTCCGAGGAGATCGTGCGCGAGATGACGGCGCACTGAAGCGCCCATTTGCCACGGCGCCCGGTTCCAAACGCCGGGCGCCTCCGTTCCCGCGACAGGAAGACGAACATGCACCAGCAACCGGCCGGCAGCCGCCTGCCCGTGACCGTCCTTTCCGGCTTTCTCGGCGCCGGCAAGACGACGCTCCTCAACCATGTGCTCAACAACCGCGAGGGCCGGCGCGTCGCGGTGATCGTCAACGACATGAGCGAGGTGAACATAGACGCGACCCTCGTGCGCGAGGGCGGCGCGAACCTCTCGCGCACCGATGAGCAGCTGGTCGAGATGACGAATGGCTGCATCTGCTGCACGCTGCGCGACGACCTCCTGCAGGAGGTGCGGCGCCTGGCTGACCAGGGCCGCTTCGACTATCTGCTGATCGAATCGACCGGCATATCGGAACCGCTGCCGGTCGCCTCAACCTTCGCCTTCCGCGACGAGAGCGGCGCCAGCCTCTCCGACATCGCGCGCCTCGACACGATGGTCACGGTCGTCGATGCGGCCAACCTCCTCAAGGACTACGCCTCGCAGGACTTCCTGCGCGACCGCGGCGATACGGTGGGCGAGGGCGACGACCGCACTTTGGTCGACCTTCTCGTCGAGCAGATCGAGTTCGCCGACGTCGTCGTCCTCAACAAGGTGTCCAGCGCGTCGGCCGAGCAGCGCGAGATGGCGCGGCGGATCGTGCGGTCCCTCAACGCCGAGGCCGAGATCGTCGAGACCGACTTCGCCCGGGTGCCGCTCGGCAAGCTGCTCGACACGGGCCGCTTCGATTTCGACCGCGCTTCCCGCCACCCGCTCTGGTTCAAGGAACTCCACGGCTTCAGAGACCACGTGCCGGAGACGGAGGAATACGGGATCGCCTCCTTCGTCTATCGCGCGCGGCGGCCGTTCGACCCGAAGAAGCTCCAGGCTTTCATCGACCGCTCCTGGCCGGGCGTCATCCGCGCCAAGGGCTTCTTTTGGCTGGCGACGCGCCCGCACCATGTCGGCGAGATCAGCCAGGCGGGCGCTCTGGTGCGCACGGCGAGGCGGGGCGTCTGGTGGTCTGCCGTGCCCCGCTCGCGCTGGCCGGAGGATGCGGAATGGAAGCAGGCGATGGAGCCCTATCTCGATCCCGTCTGGGGCGACCGGCGCCAGGAGATCGTCTTCATCGGCACCGATCCCATGAACGAGATGCACATCCGCGCCGAGCTTGATGCCTGCCTCGTCGACACCGACGCGTTTGCGCCGGAAGAGTGGCGCGGCCTCGCCGATCCGTTCCCGAGCTGGGAGCGGGCGGCATGAAGCTCGACGATCTGAAATGGGCGGCAAGCGTCTTCATGGCGGCCGCGCTCCGGCCTGCCGGACACGATGACTGCACCTGCCACCCGCGCGCGCACTACCTCGGCCCCAGATGCGATGATGCTGCGGATCCGACGCAGGAAGGCCGCGCGATGGATCGCGCCGGAACAGCCGGAAAAGCGATTGACAGATGATGCTGCACTGTCGGCCTCGGCCCCATCATCGGGCCCAGGAAGAGCACCGGATGAAGCAGCACAGGGCACGTACGACTGGCCTCAGGCGCTGATGCTCAGGCGAGGCGGCCTGGTCTCCTGAACGTCGACCACGCGTTCGAGGGACTCGGGCATGCCGATATGGAATCCTTGCATCAGGTTGACGCCCAGCTTATGCAGAAGCAGCTTCTGCTCGGCCGTTTCCACGCCCTCGACGAGGACGCGGTGGCCGCTGTTCTGGAGCAGCTGGATCATGTCCTGCAGCAGGCGCAGGCCCTGTTTCGTGTCGCAATCGTGGAGGAAGGTGCGGTCGATCTTGACGAGGTCGAAGGGCAGGCGGCGCAACCATGCGAGGCCGGCATAGCCGGTTCCGAAATCGTCGAGCCAGACGGCCACTCCCATCGCCTTGAGCTGCTCGATCGCCCTGACCGACTGTGCCTCCGGCATGATGTCCGTACCCTCGGTGATCTCGATGACCAGCCTGGCAGGGTTCAGACGGTAGCGCTCGAGAATGTCCGCCACCCGGAGGGCAAAATGCGGCGTCCTCAGTTGCACGCCGGAGACGTTGACCGCGACCTTGCCGGTGAGCGCGTTCTCCGCCATGTCGCGGCACGCACGTTCGATGACCCAGAAGCCGAGGTCGACGATTGACCCGTCCCGCTCGGCGACAGGGATGAAGACGGAGGGGCTGATGCTCTTGCCGCCCTCGTCGCGCAGCCGCATCAGCGTCTCGTAGCCGACCAGGACTTCGGACCCGACCTCGAAGACCGGCTGGTAGACGACGGAGAGAAGGTTCTTCTCGATCGCCACCGACAGCAGCGCCTCCAGGCTGTTGCCCGACTGGTCCTTCCTGGAGCTCACTTCGAAGACGGTTGACCTGTCGCGGCCGGCGAACTTGGAGACATAGAGGGCGCGGTCGGCTTCCTGCAGCAATATCTCGAAATCGCTGCTCCGGTCGGTGCGGGTGATCGAGGCGCCGGCGCTTATGGTGATGATGGACTGATCGTCGCCGCGATCGGGATGATGAAGCCCGCGATCTCTGATCGCCTGGCAGAAGGTGTCGGCGAAGTCGGCAAGATCCGCCTTGCCGGCGACCCTGCACAGGATGATGAATTCCTCGCCCCCATAGCGTCCCGCCACCGCGCCGTGCGACGTGGCGGTCCGGCACAGGACCTGGGCCAGCGATACCAGGGCTTCGTCGCCGGCATGGTGACCCAGATAGTCGTTGTAGCGCTTGAAGTGGTCGACATCGATGAGGATGAGCCCGATCTCGTGCTCGCGCGTCAGCCAGTCCTTGCGCATCGCCTCGAACTCGCGCTCGATCGCGCGGCGGTTCTTCAGCCCGGTCAGCGGATCGGTGTTGGCCATCTCGACGAGCTTCTCGCCATTCGCGATCGCCGTCTGCTCCTGGAACTGGGCGAGCAGCGCGTTGAGGAACCGGCGGTAGCGCTCGATGCCGAGCCGCCAGGACAGGTAGAGCGACGAGACCAGGCAGTTCGCCAGCAACGTGGCGAGGACCACCCGAATGTAGATCTCGAGGTCGAGACGTAGGGTGATGGCCACGATGAAGGCGACCGTGATGACGGTCGACGACACCGCCGACAGCCAGAACCTGAAATTGAAGAAGAGGTTGGCCCCGAGGATGAAAATGATCCCGAACATGATGAAATAGGAGAGGGCCTGGTGGTGCTCGGTCAGCACCGCGATCCCAAGCCAGCCGACCGAGCCGGTCACTATTGCCGTTGCCGCGATCAGATGCAGCGTCCCCGTCGACGCGTCGGCGCGGATCGCCATCTCCAGTGCGGTAAGGAATGCCAGACCGAGCCCAAGGCGGGTCAGGATCAGGAAGTACGCGACGTCGGGGAAGAGGAAGTAGTCGAAGGCGCCATAGGCGATGTAGCTCGCCACGGCGACTATCATCCCCCAGCGCACGAGTTGACGATGCTCCTCGGCATCCCGGGAACTCAGCATCGCCCAGAGCGTGGGATCCGGCGGACTCCAGCGCGGGCGCCGGAGTGCATCAAGGACCTTGACGGCGACGTCGTCGGTCACGTGCTCTGGGCGACGGTCGAAAGCCATGCCCCATCTAGCGCTTCAGAAATGCCTATTGCGTTAAGGCAGCGCGCTTTCGGAGGCTGATTGACGACGTCGTAAAGCATTGGTTAGCGGCTGCAACATGGGCGCCGCCGCGACCAGAAGTGGTGGGACATTTGCAAATCTACTAAAAAGATTGCGGTCTGGTCGTCCCATGCTATCAATCGGTTAGGGGGACGAACATTGACACAGAACAGACATCAGCTCGACCACAACAGCCTCATCCTGCCCGAGCGTGCCAAGCGGCATGCCCTGGCATCGAACGACGAGATAGATGAGGACGAACTGACCGAGAGCGTCGCGCAGCTCGCGCTGGTCCTCGATCTGTCGCTGCAGGATTTCCTGGCCGGCCGGCCGGCGGGGCGGATCGTCGACAACCTCGCCGCTCGCCTGCACAGGATCCGACGCCGGGTCAGCGCCGCCGTCTGGCAGCAGCTCATCCCGCGCGCGCAGTCCCACCGCGTCGCGGAGTTCCTGCTCCAGGACCCGTTCACGAAGTGGTCGTTCGACAAGCCGCGCGGATATTCGGGCGACGCGACCCTGCTCGACATCTACTACAAGCACCACAGCATCGAGGGGATGGTGCAGTCCGCCACTCCGCTCGGCGCCGCCATTTACGACTATACCAGCGAGGCTCCGAGCTCGGTGGCGGGACGCGAGCGGCGGGACCTCCTTGCCCGCTACGTCGACGAGACCGTCGAGGAGGTGGACGGCGCCGAGATACTGGCGCTCGCCTGCGGGCATCTGCGCGAGGCGGAGATCGCGGAAGCGCCGTCGTCGGCCCGGCTGAAGCGCTGGGTGGCCATGGATCAGGACCCTTCCAGCGTGGCGACGGTGGCTGGGCAATGGGCCGGGACCGCGATCGAACCCGTCGAAGGGGCCGTGCGAGGCATACTGCGGGACAGCTACGACATCGGAAAGTTCGACTATGTCTACGCCGCCGGTCTCTACGACTATCTTCCCCGCCGCGTTGCGATCGCGCTGACCAAGGCGCTGCTCGGGATGCTGAAGAGCCGCGGCAGGTTCCTGTTCGCCAATTTCTCCGACGAGATCACCACCGACGGCTACATGGAAACCTTCATGGACTGGAACCTGATCCTGCGTTCCGACAACGACATGTGGGACGTCATCAACGCCTCCATCGACCGCAACCGGTACGAGTCGTCAGTCTTCTACGGCGACAACCGAAACGTGGTCTACGGGGTGGTCAGGAGAACCGACTGAGCGTGACCGCCGGCGCCGTCACACGCGCCTGGATCCCTTGCCCTTCGGCTTGCCGCCATCGCGACGGGCCGGGGTACCCTTCCGATCCGTCTTGTCCTTGCCTCGGGGCGGCTTCGTGAACGGTTTGCTTCCATGCTTGAACGGCTTGGTCCGCAGTCTCGCCGGCCCGGGAATCGCTTGGCCGGCAGGGGCGATGACGATGCCGCGCTCGAGGCCGCCCGGCTGGCGGATACGCTCGGCGAAGCTCGATGCCTTGGCGGCCGAAATCTCGAAGCGCGTTTCGGTATCGTCGATCCTGATCGAGCCGACGTCGCTCTTCGAGACGCCGCCCGCCTTGCAGATCATCGGCAGCAGCCATTTCGGGTCGGCGCGCTGTTTGCGCCCCAGTGACAGCGTGAACCAGACACCGTCCTCCATGTCGGGGCGCCGCGGCGCGCGTTCCGGCTGCCCGTTGCGCTCCTCGTCGAATCGCCGCTCGTGTTTGCCCTTCCTCGCCTGGATGTCCCTGACCGGCACCGGCACGAGATCCTCCGGCACCGGACGCACGGCGAGCTGCTGGCGAAGGAAGGCCGCGGCGATTCGCTCGGGTGTCGCCTGGGCCAGCAGTTCGGCGATGAAGGCCGCTTCCGCCTCGTCGGGCTCGGCGGCAGTAAGCGCCGTCTCCAGGATCTGGGCGCGGTAGCGCGCCTCGATCTCGGCGATACCCGGCGCGGCGCGCATGGTCGCCGTCAACCGCGCCAGGGCGAGCACCCGCTGGGCGGCACCCCGCCGGCTTTCGGGCACGATGAGCACGCAGACGCCCTTGCGTCCGGCGCGGCCCGTGCGGCCGGAACGGTGGAGCAGCGTCGCCGGGTTGCTCGGGACGTCGGCATGGATGACGAGGTCGAGATTGGGGAGATCGATGCCGCGCGCCGCGACGTCGGTCGCGACGCAGACATGCGCGCGCCCGTCGCGCATCGACTGGAGCGCGTTCGACCTCTCCGACTGCGCCATCTCGCCGGAGAGAGAGACGACGGAGAAGCCGCGATTGGCGAGCCGCGCGGTCAGGTGGCGGACTGCTTCGCGGGTGTGGCAGAAGACGAGAGCGCTCCTGCTGTCGGAATCGAGCAGCGCATTGATGACGGCGTGCTCGCGCTCGTCGCGCCGCACCAGCATCATCTGGTACTCGATGTCCGCATGCTGCTCGCTCGTCGCACTCACCGTGACGCGGACGGCGTCCTTCTGGAACGTCTTCGCCAACTCGGCGATGCCGCGCGGCACGGTCGCCGAGAAGAGCAGCGTGCGCCGCTGCTCCGGCGCCTCGCCGAGAATGAACTCGAGGTCGTCGCGGAAGCCGAGGTCCAGCATCTCGTCGGCCTCGTCGAGCACAACGGCGCGCAGCGCGCCGAGGTCGAGCGCGCCCTTGGTGATGTGGTCGCGCAGCCTTCCCGGCGTCCCGACGACGAGATGCGCGCCGCGCTCGAGCGTGCGGCGCTCCTTGCGCATGTCCATCCCGCCGACGCAGGTCGCGGTCTCGATCCCAGCTTCGGCGTAGAGCCAGTCGAGCTCGCGCTGGACCTGAATGGCGAGTTCGCGGGTCGGCGCGATGACGAGGCCCAAGGGCCGTCCGGCCGGCTCGAAGCGGCCGCCGCCGCCGAGCAGCGTTTCGGCGATGGCGATGCCGAAGGCCACTGTCTTGCCCGATCCGGTCTGCGCCGAGACGAGGAGGTCGGCGCTGCCGTGGCCGCCGGCCGCCATCGCCGTCTGCACCGGGGTGAGCGTTGCGTAACCCTTCTTCTCCAGCGCGGAGGCGAGAGTCGGATGGATGGCCGCCGCCGGGGCCGCCTCGTCGATGGTCGTCATGTTCGTGGTCCTGTTCGGCAGGCCGCATAGCACGGCAATACCTCCGCGCCCAACGCTTACGGCCTCTGCCAGCGCTCGAGGGCGGGATGCCGGAGAGACATGCAGATGGAAGGCTCTTGCTTGCCCCGCGCGCATTCGCCTTCAGGACATTTGAGGCTCGGAATGTTTTCCGGGGCGGGACCAGGAAAACGAAAGAGCTGCACCCGACGGTTCGGCCTGCTTTTGCTATCTTTCGATCGGGATGTACCTTCGGCAAGGCGGAGGCCACGACTCGCGCCTTCACCGATTTCGCCGCCAGCGGAACTGCGCCCTACGACGGCCGGTGCGGCCGCCCCGTCACCCTTGCGGTCGGCAGCCATCTGCACATGCCCCTCCCGCAAAGGTTTCAATCGATAAAAAACGTTTGACAGGTGCCTCCCCAGCTTTGACCATGGGTCGAGGCCAACGGCATTGGGAGGATGCTTGTTGAAGAGGATTGCATCCGCCGCGGGCATCGGGCGCGGCACATATCTGCGCGGCGGCAGTGCTCTTCGGCTTCGGCCTGGCGGTAGGCTGAACCCGGCTCGCCACCCGAACGGCATCCCTACAATCCGGCCTCACGCGTTTCGCGCGCGAGTGACACAGGCGCGACGTCAAGCCTTTGTGGCCGACATCCGCTGAATGCCCTCTTTCCAGACCAAGCATCGAAAAAAACACGGAGGAAACGACATGTCCTTGACACGCCGCATGCTGCTCGGGGCCGCCACGGCCGCTGCCGCTTTTGGCCTGATGAGCCAGGCGACGCTCGCCCAGACGACCCTGAAGTGGGCGCACGTCTACGAGTCTTCTGAGCCCTATCACCACTGGGCGCTCTGGGCAGCGGAGGAACTGGAAAAGCGGACCGACGGCCGCTACAGGATCGAGGTGTTCCCCGCCTCCTCGCTCGGCTCAGAGGTGGAGATCAACGAGGGGCTCGGTCTCGGCACGGTCGACATCATCTACACCGGCCAGCTGTTTGCCGGGCGCTCCTACGGCCCGCTGGCGATCGGCGGCGCACCGTTCATGTTCCGGGACTTCGACCATTGGGACAAATATCGCCAGTCGGACCTCTTCCAGGAACTGGCTCAAGGTTATCGTGATGCGACCGGCAACGAGGTCATCACGCTGACCTACTACGGCAAGCGCCACACGACCTCCAACAAGGAGATCATGCAGCCCGCAGACATGCGCGGCCTCAAGATCCGGGTGCCCGATGCCCCTCTCTACATGATGTTCCCGCGTGCGGTTGGCGCCAATCCGACCCCCATCGCCTTCGCGGAGGTGTATCTCGCCCTGCAGCAGGGCGTGGTCGACGCGCAGGAAAACCCGCTTCCGACGATCAGGGCCAAGGCTTTCCACGAGGTGCAGAGCCACATCACCCTGACAGGCCACATCACCGACGCGCTGCTGACCATCGTCGGCAGCGTCGCCTGGGGCAACATGTCCGAGGAGGACCGCGGCACGCTGACCGAGATCCTGCAGGAGGCGGCCGCCAACTGCACGCAGGACATCATCAAGGCCGAGCAGGAGCTCGTCGAGTGGTTCCGCGGCCAGGGCAAGACCGTCAACGAGATCGAGGTGGAGCCCTTCCGCGAAGCCGTGCTGGCGGTTCACAACGGGCCAGACGCGACCTGGCCGCAGGAGATCTACGATCGCCTGCAGGCAATCGAGTAGCCTCAACCACCGCAACGCTCGGAGGCGCGGGCTCCGGTCCGCGCCTCTTCGCAATCCGCGTCCGCTCCAACTGCAGGTCGACCATGTCGCAATCTCCATTCCCCGAAGAACAGGGTTCCCTCGTCGCGATCGATGAGCCCGTCGACCTTTCGGACCTCCGATGGAGCGACGGCATCGTGCTGGTGCTGTTCTGGGTGCTGGCCTTCATCGTCTTCCTGCAGTTCTGGACGCGCTACGTGCTCAACGACAGCTACGGCTGGACGGAGGAGATCGCCCGCTACTTCCTCATCGCAGTCACCTTCGTCGGCGGCATCATGGCGGTGCGCAAGAAGACGCAGATCGCGGTCGAGGTGTTCTACCGCTGGATGTCGCGGCCGGTGCGCCGCGTCTTCTCGACCTTCGTCGACGTCGTGTCGGCGGTGTTCTTCGGCTACATGACCGTGCTCTCGGTGAAGCTGTCGCAGCGGACGGGCCAGATGATGGTCTCCGTCGATATTCCGAAATCCTACCTCTACTGGATTGTCGCCGTGGCCTTCGCGTTCATGACGCTCTACGCGCTGCGCAACCTCGTCGAGCACTGGCGGACCGGCACCAGCCCGTTGATCGAGGGCGAAGACAGAAGCGCCGAAACGCGCTTGATGGAGTAACGCCCCGATGCTGATTGCCCTGCTCTTCATCCTGCTGTTCGGCTTCATCCTCGCCGGAGTGCCCATCGCCACATCGCTTGCGGCCTCGTCCGCGATCTTCGTGCTCGTCTCGGGGCAGGTGCCGGACGTGGTGGTCATCCACCGTGTCATCAACGGCATCGATTCCTTCCCCCTGCTCGCCGTGCCCTTCTTCATCCTGGCCGGCAACCTCATGAACTCCGCCGGCATCACCAACCGCATCTTCGATTTCGCCAAGGCGCTGGTCGGCTGGATGCGGGGCGGGCTCGGGCACGTCAATGTCGGCGCTTCGGTCATCTTCGCGGGGATGTCCGGAGCGGCCATCGCCGACGCCGGCGGGCTCGGCTCAATCGAGATCAAGGCGATGCGCGACGCCAATTACGACGCCGATTTCGCCGTGGGCGTTACGGCGGCTTCCTCGACCATCGGGCCGATCATCCCGCCCTCGCTGCCGATGGTGATCTACGGCGTCATGGCCGGAGCTTCGATCGGCCAGCTCTTCGCGGCGGGCTTCATTCCGGGGCTGCTGATGGCGCTGTCGCTGATGGCCATGGTCGCCTACTACGCGCGCAAGCGGAACTACCCGCGCGACCAGGCCTTCATGATCTCGGTGCTCTGGTACACGTTCCGCCGCGCCTTCCTGTCGCTCCTGACGCCGGCCATCATCGTCGGCGGCATCCTGTTCGGGCTGTTCACGCCGACCGAGGCAGCGATCGCCGCATGTGCCTACGCGCTGCTGCTGGGGATCGTCGTCTACCGCACGCTGTCGCTGCGCCGCTTCCTGCGCGTCTCGTTCGACACGATCGAGACGACCGCCGTCGTGCTGATGATCGTCGGCGCCGCCTCGATCTTCGCCTGGATCCTGACCGCCAACCGCTTCACGGAGCAGTTCGCTTCGGTCATCCTGACGATCTCCGAGAACCCGATCATCGTGCTGCTCCTGATCAACCTGATCCTCATCTTAGTCGGCTTCTTCATGGAGACCATCGCCGCGATCACCATCCTGGTGCCGGTGCTGCTCCCGGTGGTGGTGCAGGTGGGCGTCGATCCGGTGCACTTCGGCGTCATCATGGTGCTGAACCTGATGATCGGCCTGCTCACGCCACCGGTCGGCATGGTGCTCTACGTCCTGTCGCGGGTCTCGGGCGTGCCTTTCGAGAAATGCATGTCGGCGACAATGCCCTTCCTCGTGCCGCTGGTCATCGTGCTGATGCTGGTCACCTTCGTCCCGTCGCTGTCGATGTTCCTGCCGACGCTGATCTATCGGTAAAGGGCGCTTCACAGCGACCAGAGCCTGCGGGCCTCCTCGGTCTCGCGCCGGAACATGCCCTCCACGCCCAGCGCCTCGCCGCGCGTCAGGCCGATGTCGCGCAGCAGCCGGTCGTCCGGCTTCCGCGCCAGATCGAAAAGCGTGTGCTGGTTTGCGCGCGGGCGAAGGCGCTGTCGCGACCGAATTGGCCGGCCTTCCGTCCGCATAGTGAGGTGCGCAGCGCGCCTCAGCCACCGGCGGCAGCGTGCACGGGGACGTTCGACAAATGCGAGGCGCTGTGCGCGACCTGGCCGAACACGCTTCCGATGCCGATGAGAACGGGAGCCGAGCCGCCGCCTCGCGAGACCAGGTCGGCAAGTCCCGACAGAGTGCCGATGCGCGCCTGCTGGCCAGGTCGGCCGATGTCGCTGGCGACTGCGACCGGTGTCGATCCAGGCATGCCGTGCTCCATGAGCCGGGCGGATATCGCCGCCGCCGTCCGGCCGCCCATGTAGAAGATCGTGGTCGTTTGCGGCTCCGCGATCGAGTGCCAGTCGAGATCGGCCGGCAGGCCGCCATGCCTCGAATGACCGGTCACGAACCTGACGGATCGCGCATGGTCGCGATGCGTCAGCGAGACGCCGAGCGCCGCCGCCAGTGCCAGCCCGGCCGTGATCCCGGGCACGACGTCATAGGCGATGCCGGCTCTCTCCAGCTCGGCGATCTCCTCGCCGGCGCGGCCGAAAATCATCGGGTCGCCCGATTTCAGCCGCACCACCCGCCGCCCGGCACCGGCCAGCCGCACCATCATCTCGTTGATTTCATGCTGCCGGCACGCCGGCCTGCCGGCGCGCTTGCCGACCAGGATTCGCTTAGCCTCGCGGCGCGCCAGCTCGAGCACCTCGTCGGAGACGAGGTCGTCGAACAGGATCACGTCGGCTGATTGCAGCGCCCGGACGGCCTTCAGCGTCAGGTATTCGGCATCGCCCGGCCCCGCGCCGACGAAGGTCACATGCCCGGCTGCCGGAGCCCCGCGAGCGATTTCGATCAGGCCGGAGGTCGCGCCGACGTCGTCGGATGCAGGTGGCGGGCCGAAGGCGCGCGCCGCCAGCGCCTCCCAGAAGCGCCGCCGCAGCGCGGCGATGGGCAGCCGGTCCGCCACCTCGGCGCGCAGGTGGCCGGCGAGCCGGCCCCAATCGGCGAGCGAGGGCGGCAGCAGCGTCTCGATCCGCCTGCGCACGGCCTGGCCGAGGATGGGCGCCGCACCGGAGGTGGAGATGCCGACCACGACGGGCGAGCGGTTGACGATGGCGCCGAACTGGAAGTCGCAGAATTCCGGCCTGTCGATCACGTTGCAGGGAACCCCCGCGCCCTTGGCCGCCGCACGAAATGCGCCCGCGTCGTCCGGCTCCTCGAAATCGCCCACCGCGACCGCGCAGCCTGCGAGATCTGCAGGCGTCCATGCCTTCGCGATCACCCGGATGGTGCCTTCCCGCTGCGCGACAGCAGTCATCTCCGGCGAGGGCGTGCCGCCCGCGAAGACGTCCACGCTGGCTCCCGAGGCGGCGAGCAGTTCTGCCTTCCACGCCGCGGCAGCGCTGCCGCCCGCCACGACGGCGCGCTTTCCGGCGAGGTCGAGGAAGACCGGCAGGACGCTGAGCGCGCCGATGCGCGCCGGCGCGGGATCACTCGGCTGCCTGGAGACGATCTTCATGGAGCAGCCTTCCGATCTCCGTGCGGCACGAGCCGCAATTGGTGCCCGCGCCGAGCCGCGCGCCGATTTTCTCCACGCTCGTGCAGCCCTCGGCGGCCGCAGTGGTGATCTGGTTCGCGCCGACGCCGAAGCAGGCGCAGACGATGCGGCCGATGTCAGGCAGCGGCACCGGCGAGCGTCCGGACAGAAGTGCCAGGCGATCCGACGGCCCGACGGGCTGGCGCGAGGCAAACAGGGCGAGGTGCCATTGGCGCGGCGGAAGCTGTCCCGGCGGGCCGACCAGCAGCACCTCCGCCAGCGCAGAGGTCTCGTCCAGCAGGGCGGCGCGGTAGCTCTGGCCGCGGCGGTCGCCGAATTCGATCATGCGCGCGCGCACTGAAGGGTCAATCAGCCCCCGCGACAGCTGCGCGCCCTCTTCCGGCGTCTCGGTGCCGCAGAGCTCGTAGACCCAGCCTCCGTCGACGGCTCGGCGGCTCCAATGGACGAAGCCCGTCGGGCGCAAGTCCCGGCGCGTGATCAGCACGCCCTGCCAGGCGACCGCCTCGCGGCGGATCGCCACCGGGACGTGCTTCAGCTCCGGCTGTCCGGAGACGGCATCGGTGACCGGCGTGGCGAGGTTTCCGGCCCGCGCATTGGCGGCGAAGCGGCCGCTCCAGTGCATCGGCAGGAAGGCGCTGCCCGGCTTCTGGCTGTCGGTAACGGAGACCCTGGCGCGGGCGAACCCATAAGGGCTCGTGATGCGGGCGAGGTCGCCGTCGGCGACGCCGCTCTGCGCGGCATCTGCCGGCGCGATCTCCACGACGGGCTCCGGCGCGTTGGCCGACAGGCGCGGTACCCGCCCGGTGCGCGTCATGGTGTGCCAGTGGTCGCGCAGCCGCCCGGTATTGAGCGCGATCGGCCGCTCCGGCGTCACCTGCTCTGCAACGCCGGCCTGCCTCACGGCCACGAACCGCGCCTGTCCGCCGGGCGTCGGGTAGCGCCCGTCCGCAAGCAGCCGCTCGCGCCGGTCTGCCGTATCCCTTGCCGGCCAGAAGCGCGGCCTCAGAGCGTCGTAGTCGCTGTCGGAAAGCCGCGCGTGCGCTCCGATGTCGAAGAGGCGCTCTCCATCGTTCTCGAAGGCCGAGAGCGCCGCATGCTCGCGGAAGATGGCGGCCGGGCCGTCGAAGTCGAAGCCATGGCCGAAGCCCATGCGCCGCGCGACCTCGCAGACGATTTGCCAGTCGGGCCGCGCCTGGCCGGGCCGCGGCATGAACGACCGCTGGCGCGAGATGCGCCGCTCCGAATTCGTCACGGTGCCGTCCTTCTCGCCCCATCCCGCGGCCGGCAGGATCACGTCGGCGTAGCGCGTCGTGTCGGTCCGGGTGACGTCGGAAACGGCGACGAAGTCGCAGGCCCCGAGCGCGGCGCGGACGCGGCCGGCATCGGGCATCGAGGCGGCCGGATTGGTGCCCATGATCCAGAGCGCCTTGATGCGGCCGTCGCCGGCGGCGCGGAACATGTCGACGGCCTTCAGGCCGGTATGGCGCGCGATGCGCGGCGCCTTCCAGAACCGCGCGACGCGGTCGATGTCGGCCGCGTCGCCGAAGCTCATATGCGCGGCAAGCTGGTTCGCGAGGCCCCCGACCTCGCGCCCGCCCATCGCGTTTGGCTGGCCGGTGACGGAGAAGGGCCCCATTCCCGGCCTGCCGATCCGGCCGGTGGCGAGATGGCAGTTGATGATCGCGTTGACCTTGTCGGTCCCGCGCGAGGACTGGTTGACACCCTGGCTGTAGACGGTGACGACACGTTCCGTTTCGGAGAACAGCTCGTAGAAGATGCGCACATCCTCGGGCGCGAGCCCGCAGCCCCGGGCGACCGCCTCGATCGACGGCGCATCGGCCGCCGCGGCCTCAAGAGCAGCATCGAAGCCTTCGGTGTGGGTTTCGACATAGGCCCGGTCGATCCGGCCGGCGCGGGCCAGATGCGCGAGCAGGCCGTTGAAGAGCAGGACGTCGGTGCCCGGATCGAGAGCCAGATGGAGGTCGCTTTCCTCAGCGGTCGCCGTGCGGCGCGGGTCGATCGTCACGATCCGCGTGCCGCGCCCGCGACGGGAGGCCAGCATGCGCTGGTAGAGGATCGGGTGGCACCACGCTGCATTCGATCCGGTCAGGACAACCAGTTCGGCTTCCTCGAAGTCGGCGTAGACGCCGGGGACGATGTCCTCGCCGAAGGCGCGGCGGTGGCCGGCGACCGAGGAGGCCATGCAGAGCCGGGAGTTTGTGTCGATGTTGGCCGAGCCGATGAACCCCTTCATCAGCTTGTTGGCGACGTAGTAGTCCTCGGTCAGCAATTGGCCGGAGACATAGAAGGCGACCGAATCCGGTCCGTGGTCGGCGATCGCCCTGCCGAACTTGCGGGCGACCAGATCGAGAGCATCGTCCCAGGAGGCTTCGCGTCCGCCGATCTCGGGCGCCAGCAGGCGCCCCTCGAGGCCCAGCGTCTCCCCGAGCGCCGACCCCTTCGAGCAGAGCCTGCCGGAATTCGCTGGGTGGTCGGGATCGCCTGCGACCGCGACCATCCCGTCGGAGCGCCGCCTGGCAACCACCCCGCAGCCCACCCCGCAATAGGGGCAGGTCGTCCTGATCTCCGTTGCGGGCGCCGCCGTCATTCGGCGGCCAGAAGCTTTGCCGTCGGGAGCGCAAGCGAGATGCGTCCGCTCTCGATCCTCACCGGGATCGTCCGCACCGATCCCTCGTCCGCTCCCAGCGCTTGCCCCGTCTCGAGGGAGAAGACCCAGTTGTGGAGCGGGCAGGTGACGGAGGTCCCGTGCACGATCCCCTCGGAAAGCGGCCCACCTCTGTGGGGACACTCGTTCTCGATCGCGAAGACGCGGTCGTCATGTGTGCGGAAGACGCCGATCTTGCCCTGCGGGGTGCTCACGCAGCGCGCCCCGCGGCGGGGAATGTCGTCGAGCGTGCCGACGTCGAGCCAGGCATTCATTCGGCGGCCTCCGCAAAGTCGACGGTGGCCATCGGCCTGAACTCGTGCTTGTCCTTGCCCGACACCCGCTCCGACCACGGATCGACCTGCGCAAATCTCTGCGAGAAGACGAAGCGGTCGTAGAAGTGGCGGCGGCGGGCCGTGTCGTCCATGATCTGGCGGCGGATCTCGTCGACGCCGACGCGCTTGGCCCATTTGTAGATACGCTCCAGATAACGCGCCTGCTCGCGATACATCTGGGTGAGCGCCACGATCACCTCCAGCGCCTCGTCCTCGGTCCTGACCGATCCGAGGACCTCCGTCCCCTTGATGTCGAGACCGGCGGCGCCGGCGAAGTGGATCTCGAAGCCGGAATCGACGCAGATCACGCCGACGTCCTTGCAGGTCGCCTCGGCGCAGTTGCGGGGGCAGCCGGAGACGCCCATCTTCACCTTGGCCGGCGTCCACGAGCCCCACATGAACTTCTCGATCCGGATGCCCAGCCCAGTCGAATCCTGCGTCCCGAAACGGCACCAGTCGCTGCCGACGCAGGTCTTCACGGTCCTGAGGCCCTTGGCATAGGCGTGGCCGGACACGAAGCCGGCCTTGCCGAGGTCTGCCCAGACGGCGGGCAGGTCGTCCTTGCGGATGCCGAGCATGTCGATCCGCTGGCCGCCGGTGACCTTGACCGTCGGGATCGCGAACTTGTCGACAACGTCGGCAATGGCGCGCAGCTCCTTGGCCGAAGTCACGCCGCCCCACATGCGCGGCACCACAGAATAGGTGCCGTCCTTCTGGATGTTGGCGTGGACCCGCTCGTTGACGAAGCGCGACTGGTAGTCGTCGGCATATTCGTCCGGCCAGTCGCAGACGAGATAGTAGTTGAGCGCCGGCCGGCACTTCGCGCAGCCACAGGACGTCTTCCATTCCAGCTCCTGCATGACGGCCGGGATGGTCTTGAGCCCTTTCGCCCTGATCAGCCGGCGAACCTCGTCGTGGCCGAGCGTCGTACAGCCGCAGATCGGCTGCACGGCGGCGGGGTTGTAGGCGTCGCCCAGCGTCAGCGTCATCAGCTTCTCGACCAGGGTCGTGCATGTGCCGCAGGAAGCCGAGGCCTTGGTGTGGGCGCGCACGTCGTCCAGCGACGACAGGCCCTTGCCGCTGATGGCAGAGACGATCTTGCCTTTGCAGACGCCGTTGCAGCCGCAGATCTCGGCGTCATCCGCCAGGGCTGCAACGGCTGCCAGAGGGTCCTGGGGGGCGCTCCCCTGGAACCCCTGGCCGAAGATCAGCGTGTCGCGCATCGACGATATGTCGGCCCGCTTCTTCTGCAGGTCCGCGAACCAGGGCCCGTCGCCCGTGTCGCCGTAGAGCACCGTCCCGATGATACGGTTCTCCTTGAGGACGATGCGGCGGTAGAGGCCGGACGAGGCGTCGCGGAGCACGATCTCTTCCCGATCGTCTCCGTCGGCGAAGTCGCCGACCGAATAGAGGTCGATGCCGGTGACCTTGAGCTTGGTCGGCGTGTCCGAGTGCACGAAACGCTCGCCCGGCTCGCCTGCCAGCGTGGCGGCGGCGACCCGCGCCATCTGGTAGAGCGGCGCGACGAGGCCGTAGACGTTGCCGCCCACCTCCGCGCACTCACCGACCGAGAGGATATCGGGGTCTGACGTCACCATCTGGTCATCGGTGACGATGCCGCGATTGACTTCCAGCCCTGCCTCCCGCGCCAGCGCTGCATTGGGGCGGATGCCGACCGCCATCACGACCAGCGTGGCGGGGACGATCGTGCCGTCGGCGAGCTCGACGCCCTCGACCCTCGCGTTGCCGACGATGGCCTTGGTGTTGGCCTTGGTGATGACCTTGATGCCGCGCGCCTCGACCGCCTTCTGCAGCAGATAGCCGGCGGCCGGATCGAGCTGGCGCTCCATCAGCGTCGGCATGACGTGGAGCACGGTCACGTCCATGCCGCGCTCGCGCAACCCCGCCGCTGCCTCCAGCCCCAGCAGACCACCGCCGATGACCACCGCCTTCTCGCGCGACTGCGCGGCGAGCAGCATGGCGTTGACGTCGTCGAGGTCGCGATAGGTGATGACGCCCGGAAGGTCGGCGCCGGGCACCGGAATGATGAACGGCACCGACCCGGTCGCGATGACGAGCCTGTCGTATGGCTCGGTTACCCCATGGTCCGAGGTGACGGTCTTCGCGGCGCGGTCGATCGCGACGATCCGGTGGCCCTTGTAGAGGGTGATGCCGTGCTCGACGTACCAGCCGTCGCCGTGAATGACGATCTCCTCGAAGCTCTTCTCGCCCGAAAGCACCGGCGACAGCATGATGCGGTCGTAGTTCACCCGCGGCTCGGCGTTGAAGATGGTGATCGCGTAGCGGCCCGGTGCCGCTTCGAGGAGGTGCTCCAGCATCCGGCCGGGCGCCATGCCGTTGCCGATGATGACGAGTTTCTCGGCCATGGCGGTCATGCCGCGGCCTCGACGAAGCGATGCCGCTCGTAGAGGAACTTCAGCACCGCCTCGCGGCAGCGCAGATAGGTCCGGTCGGAGGCGAGCGCGATGCGCGCGCGCGGCCGCTCGAGCGGGACGTCGAGCACCTCGCCGATGGTCGCCGCCGGCCCGTTCGTCATCATGACGATGCGGTCCGAAAGGAGCACCGCCTCGTCCACGTCGTGGGTGATCATGATGATCGTGTTCCCCAGCCGGGCGTGGATCTCCATCATCTGGTCCTGCAGATGCGCCCGGGTCAGGGCGTCTAGCGCGCCGAAGGGCTCGTCGAGGAGCAGAATCTTCGGCTCCATGGCGAGCGCCCGGGCGATGCCGACGCGCTGCTTCATGCCGCCGGAGATCTCGGCCGGTCGCTTGTCGGCGGCATGCGCCATCTGCACGAGATCGAGGTTCGCCATGATCCACTCGTGCCTCTCGATCCTGGTCTTCTTGCCGGCGAAGACCTTGGCGACGGCCAGGTTGACGTTCTCGTAGACGGTCAGCCAGGGCAGCAGCGAATGGTTCTGGAACACGACCGCGCGGTCGGGACCCGGCGTGTTCACCTCCTTGTTCTCCAGGAGCACCGCGCCGGTGGTGACGCGGGTCAGCCCCGCCACGAGGTTGAGCAGCGTGGACTTTCCGCATCCGGAATGGCCGATCACCGACACGAACTCGCCCTTGTCGATGGTGAGGCGGATGTCGCGCAGCACCTCCGTGGTGGCCGCTCCGCGGCTGAAGGATTTGCCGATGTGATCGAGCTTGAGATAGGCGCTCATGGTCTGTCCCTTCAGTTCGACGCGGTGCCGCGGGTGACGATGGCGCCGACGAGGGAGACCAGCTTGTCGAGCATGAAGCCGACGAGGCCGATATAGACGAGCGCCACGATGATGTCGGTGAGGCGGGACGAGTTCCACGCGTCCCAGATGAAGAAGCCGATGCCGACGCCGCCGGTCAGCATCTCGGCCGCCACGATGGCAAGCCAGGACAGGCCGACGCCTATGCGCAGGCCCGAGAAGATGTAGGGCGCTGCCGCCGGCACCATGATCTTGAAGAAGAACTCGACCTGGTTGAGCTGCAGCACCTGGGCGACGTTCCGGTAATCCTGCGGGATGTTGCGGATGCCGACGGCCGTGTTGATGATGACCGGCCAGATCGAGGTGATGAAGATCACGAAGATGGCCGATGGCCGTGAGTCGAGGAATGCCGCGAGCGACAGCGGCAGCCATGCGAGCGGCGGCACCGTCCGCAGCACCTGGAAGATCGGATCGAGTCCGCGCATCGCCCAGATCGACTGGCCGATGAGCGCGCCGACCAGCACACCGACGATGGCGGCGAGGCCGAAGCCGTAGGCGACGCGCTCCAGCGAGACGAGGACCCGCCACCCGAGGCCTATATCCTGCGAGCCGTAGACGAAGAACGGATCGACGATGAGGTCGCGGCTCTGCGCCCACACCTCGGACGGCGGCGGCAGCGACGATCCGGCGCCGGAGAATGCCGCCTGCCAGACCGCCAGGATGATCGCCACGACGACAAGGGGCGGAACCGCCACCTGCGCGACGCGCACGAGCACGGCACGAATGTCGATGCGCCGGGGCCGGACGGCCAGGGGCAGGACGGCGCCTGGCTTTTGCATCGCGGGGCGCCGGAAACGACCGGCGACGACCACGTCGTCCTTGCTTGCAGGTAGTGTCATGGGCTCACCTTTGTCGATGGAATGCGAGCGCCGGCGGCCGAAACCGCCGGCTTTGGGTCAGGCCATCGCCTTGATGGAGAGGCTGTCGAGATAGGCGGAGGGATTTGCCGGGTCGAAGGTCTTGCCGTCGAAGAAGGTCTCGACGCCGCGGCTGTCGCCGGACGGGACGTCCGTGAGCCCCAGCCCCTTCGCTGCCTCCAGCCACAGGTCCGAGCGGTTGGTGGCGTCGACCATCGCCTTGATGTCGGTCTCGGCTGCGAACTTCCCCCAGCGGATGTTCTCGGCCATGAACCAGCTGTCCAGGCTCTTCCACGGGTAGGAGGTCTCGCCCCTCTCGCCCCAGAACTTCATCAAGAGGTTGGTGCCTTCGGCGACCCGGCCGTTGCCGTAGTTGATGTCGCCCCTGATGCGCCCGATGATGTCGGCCACCGGCACGTTGTACCACTGGCGGCGGCCGACGATCTCCGCCATCTCCTGCTTGTTCTCCGGCCGGTCGCACCATTGCTGCGCCTCCATCACGGCCATCATGATGGCGAGCGTGGCGTTCGGGTTGGCGTCGACAAAATCGGCGCGCATGCCGAGCACCTTCTCGGGGTGGCGGAACCACAATTCGCCGGTGGTCAGCGCGGTGAAGCCGATGCCCTGATGCACGAGCTGCTCGTTCCACGGCTCGCCGACGCAGAAGGCGTCCATGTTGCCGACCTTCATGTTGGCCACCATCTGGGGCGGCGGCACGACGATGAGCTCGATGTCGCGGTCGGGATCGATGCCGCCGGCGGCGAGCCAGTAGCGGATCCAGAGATCGTGCGTGCCGCCGGGGAACGTCATGGCGGCGGTCACCGTGCCGCCGGCCGCCTTCTTTCGCTCGAAGGCCTCCTTCAGCGCGCCGGAATCCGCCTGCACGCCGGTGTCGGCATATTCCTGCGTGATCGATATGCCCTGGCAGTCCTCGTTGAGGCCGATCAAGGTGTACATCGGCAGAGGCTGCCTGTTCTGCATCACGGCGCCCGAGGCGTAGAGATGCACCTTCGGCCGGAGGATGTGCCCGCCGTCGATGCCGCCGCTGGCGCCGCCGAGCGCCATATTGTCGCGCGTCGCGCCCCAGGAGGCCTGCTTGAGCACCTCGACGTCGGGAACGCCGTGCCTGTCGAACAGTCCCTTTTCCTTGGCGATGATGAGGGGAGCAGAATCGGTCAGCGCGATGAAGCCGAGCTTCGCGCCCGTGACCTCGGGTCCGGACGCGGCGGCGTAGGCGCCCGAAGGCAGGAGCGCCTTGGCCGCGGCCATCAGGGCGACGGTGCCTGCGGCGCCCTTGAGGAGGCCGCGGCGGGTGGTGCTGAAGCTGCGCTTCGGGGGCGTCTTCTCGTTCATCTGGTTCTCCGGTCTGCCGGCTGGCGTCGGCCTGTCGCTGAAAATGAAAAAGCTGCCGGCCAGGACGCCACGGCCGGTTAGGACCGCGAAGTGCTGATCGGCAGCTTTGCCTATGTGCGCCCGCCATTGGACGCCGAAACCTTGACCCTCAGGGCCTCGCATATTGCCATGCACGGAGCGTGCCAACTCACGCCTGCGCGCGATTCAAAAGCAGTTTCAGGGGTTTGGCGTGAGCCGCCAAAAACTGGCCGTTCGCCCGGCTGTCACACGAGCGGGCAATCCGGCTTTTTGCAATGCACAATGATTGTGCAATGCACACCAGTTAGCTGGTCTGGGCCGATGATCGCGCCTGCTGGTCGACATAGGCATCGATCGCGTCCGGATCGAAGATGCGGCCGTCGAAGAACCCGTCCGGACCGAGCACCAGGCTGGCCCCGGTGGAGCCCACCGGCGTGGCGCGGGTGAGGGCGCCCTCGACCTTGGCATTCGCGCCCGGCAGGGCGACGCCGAGCGACTTCAGCGCCGCCCGATAAAGGTCGGGCCGGTAGCACTCGCGCGCGATCGCGGCATTCTTCTCGGTGTGCTCGACGTCGCCCCAGCGCACCATCTGCGTATAGAACCACAGCGCGTGGCTCTTCCACGGGAAGTTCGCCGCCTTGTCGAAGGGCAGGAAGAAGTCCGGCACGGTGCGAAGCTGCCCGTCACCCGGATCGAGCGCCCCGCGCAGCGCCCGCATCTGGATGTCCGCCGGCTGGCCGAGATAGGCGGGCTGCGCCATCAGCGCGGTCAGGTCGGCATGGTTCGCGGGATCCTGGCACCAACGCGCAGCGTGATGCAGCGCGCGCAAGAGCGCCGAGAGCACCTCCGGTCGCTGGTTCGCCCAAGCCTTGCGCACGCCCAGCACCTTCTCCGGGCTGTTGCGCCAGATCGCGGCCTTGACGGTCGCGATGTGGCCGGTGCCGGCAACCACGGCGACGCTGCTCCATGGCTCGCCGACGCAGTAGCCGTCCACCCGTCCGGCCGCCAGCGCGTCGGCCATGAAGGGCGGCGGCACGATGACGATCTCGACGTCGCGCGACGGGTCGATCCCGCATCCGGCCAGCCAGTAGCGAAGCTCGTAATTGTGCCCCGAATGGGGATGGGTCACGGCGAAGCGCAATGGCGCCGCCGCGGTTTCGGTGCGCTGCCGAATGAGGCGGCGGAGCGCCTCGCCGTTGCGCAGCGCGTCGAGGTCGGGCCGGGCGCCGCTGTCACTCATCCCGCGCCACACCTCGTTTGACACCGTCACGCAGTTGCCGCCGAGCCCGAGCGCGAACGGCACGATCGTGTCGGAGGCAAGCGGCGTCAGCCCGAGATTGCAGGCGAGCGGCATCGGGCCCAGCATGTGGGCGACGTCGAAATGTCCGATCGCGATACGGTCGCGGATGTTGGCCCAGGAGGTTTCGCGCGACAGGGTGAGGTCGATACCCTCCTTCGCGGCGAAGCCGACCTCGCGCGCAGCCACCAGAACGGCGCTGTCGAACAGCGGCATGAAGCCGGCCCTGATCTCGTGATGGGACATCGTCAAACGCCTCCCGGGCCGAGCAAGTCCGCCGCCGTGATCAGCCCCTGGGCCACCTCGGCAAGCTTCCGGTTCTGGTTCATCGCGGTCTTTCGAAGCAGCGTGTAGGCCTCGTCCTCGGAGATGCCGCGCGACTTCATCAGGATCGCCTTGGCCCGGTCGACGACCTTGCGGCTCTCGAGTTCGCCGCGCGCCTCCTCCAGTTCACGCGCCATCCGCGAGAAGGCGTTGAAGCGGCTGATCGCCATGTCAAGGATCGGCTTCACGCGCTCCTTGCGCAGCCCGTCGACGACATAGGCGGAGACTCCGGCCGCGACGGCCTCCTCGATCGACTGCGTGTCCGACCGGTCGACGAACATAGCGATCGGCCGCTTCACCGCGCGGCTGAGCTGGAACATGCTCTCCAGCATGTCGCGGTTGGGGTTTTCGAGGTCGATGACGATGACGTCGGGCTCGATTTCGGCGATGCGCCGCGCGATCCCGGAAACCTCGTGCACGATCGTCACGGCGTGATCGCCGGTCTCGCGCAGACCTTCCTCGATGATGGCCGCGCGGATGCGGTTCTCATCGATGACCAGGATGGTGAGCGGGGTGCCTCGCATGCCCCATGATGACGCGCGAGGGCGATATTGTGCAATGCGGCAAAAGTGATCCTGGCGCTGCAGCCCGGTATCAGCCCGCGTCCGCCGTGAAGCCAACGAGCGCCTGGCGGGTCGGCGCAACCGCTTCCATGACGTGTCCGCCCGAGGAGACGCTCGTGAGGATGCCTTCGACCTTCGGCTGGATGAAGGCTTCCAGATCGTCCCAGTGGATCGGCCGGTCGGCCTGCGGGGACCCGTGCGCGGCCTCGCGCGCGGCGAGATAGAGAGGCACGGTCGCCTCCGACAGAACTTCGCGGGCGTCGTAGCTCCCGGCGGTCAGCCTGGAGCGCAGTTCCACAGCCTGCACCCCGACCAGCAGCGCCATCGACAGATAGTGCTCCAGGACGTCGAGGCTTTCCCGCGCCAGGTTCGCCGCGTTCATCGCCTGACTGTTGATGTTCTGGTTGAACTGGTCGGCATGGGTCGGGAAGCGGTCGACCACCGACTGGCCGTAGAAGGAGATCAGCGGCATCATCTGGTTGCCGCCGATCTGCAGCGACTTGAAGCCGACATTGACGCCGGCCTCCGTGTTGCCGACGAGCGAGGCGCTGAGCCCGTAGGAGAACTCGGGCGTGAAGAGCAGCGAGATCTGCGCATCGACATGCTTGGCCAGCAGTCCGATGTGGTAGCGCAGCTGGTCCATCGCGACGCCGGTATACTGCGCGAGGAAGTTGCCGGTGTGCAGCACCTCGCCGGTATCCGGATCGATGAGCGGATTGTCGTTGGCGCAGTTCGCCTCCACCTCGATCTGTCGCGCGGCATAGGCGATGCCGTCGACGATGGGCCCGAGGAACTGCGGCAGGCAGCGCAGCGAATAGCGGTCCTGGACGAGCTTGCCGATGCGATGGCCGCGCTCGCCGCCCGCCTCGGAGCGGATGACCTTCGAGCCGGCGAGGAGCCGCGCCATCTCGCGCGCCGTCCAGACCTGCCCCGGATGCGGCTTCATGGCGTGGATAAAGGGCGCGAAGCTCTGGTCGGTCGCGAGCAGCGCCTGGGCGTAGAGCGCGTGGATGCCGAGCGCGAGGGACAGGAGGTCGAACGTGCGCGCAACGGAGTTGGCGGCTATTCCCGTCGACGCCCCGGTGCCGTTGTTCAGCGCCAGCCCCTCCTTCGGCTCGGGCTCGATGGGCCGCAGCCCGAGCCGGGCGAGCGCGGCGTGCGAGTCGAGCGTCTCGCCGCCGAGATCGACCTTGAAGTCGGGCGCGAGGCCGAGGATCGCGCCGGCGATGTAGGAGAGCGGCACGAGGTCGCCCGAGGCGCCGATCGAGCCGCGCTGATGGACATGCGGGTGCGCGCCGGCATTGAGGAAGGCGACATAGCGCTCGACGATCTCCAGCCGGATGCCCGAAGCCCCCTTCATCAGCGAGTTGGCGCGCAGGAGCATTGCGGCGCGCACGTCCTCCGCCGGAAGGCGCGGCCCGGTCGTGCTCTTGTGGTGCCAGAGCGCGATCTTCTGCACCTCGACCAGCTTTTCCCGGCCGACATACTGGTCGGCCATGCCGCCGAACAGCGTCGTCACCCCGTAGACCTGCTCGCCCCGGTCGAGCGCGTTCTGGATGACGGCGCGCGAGCGGTGCATGCGGGAGATGACGCCGGGATCGTCGGTCAGCGCCACCCTGGCGCCCTTCGCGACGGCACGGATGTCGTCGATGCGTAGCCCTTCGCCTCTGATGATGATGGTCACGGATCGGTCCTCGTCGGGTTCGGGTTGCGTCACTGCGCGGAAGGGTCGGCGGCCATCAAGCGATGGAACTCCGGCATCCAGCCGAGGCCGGCGACGGTTTCGGCGGCCGGCCGGTATTCGGCTGCCACCGCGCCTGCGTAGCCGATCTTCCGCAGCGCCTTGAAAGCAGCGGCGAAGTTGATGCCGCCCGTGCCCGGCTCGTGGCGGCCGGGTGCGTCGGCGAACTGGACGTGGCCGACAGCACTGCCCGCTTTCCCGATCGCGTCGACCAGATCGGGCTCTGTGAGCGACATGTGGTAGAGGTCGAACTGCAGGCGGACATTCTCGTGTCCGACAAGCTCGATCGCCTCCATGGCTGTATCGAGCCGGTCGAGGAAGAAGCCCGGCACATCGATCGGGTTGATCGCTTCCACCATGACCCGGACGCCGATGGCGCCGAAGAGGTCGCCGGCGCGGCGGAGGTTGTCGACCAGGGTCCGCATGCAGGCGCCGCGATCGGCGGACTGCGGCACGCGCCCGGCCAGCACGTTGACCTTCGCAACGCCGAGAAGCTCGGCCTGCCGCGCGCAGGCTGCCATTGCCGCCGCGAAGTCGGGCTCCCGCCCCGGCAGCGCCGCGAGCCCGACCTCGTCGGCCTCACCACGCGGCACGTTGATCAGCGTTACCGGCAGGCCCTTGGCGGCGCTCGCCCGCGCCAGCGCCGGCAGGTCATACTCCTCGGGGAACTGTATCTCGACCGACGCGAAGCCCGAAGCGGCCGCGAGCCCGATCCGCTCCGGCATCGGCACCTCGGCGAACAGCAGGGAGAGGTTGGCGCACAGATGCATCGAAGGCGGCCGTCGCTTCCGTCAGGTTGACACTCCGTCCGATCTACGGGACGAACGGCGGAGCGGGAAGAGGGTCGGAGGCAAAAGCAATGGCGGATGGCGGCAAGGCACGGCTGCGCTCGCGGATCACGACCGACGGGCTCGACCGCACCCCCCACCGCGCCTTCATGCGCGCGATGGGCCTCGACGACGAGGCGATCGCCCGGCCGATGATCGGTGTCGTCAGCCAGAAGGGCGAGACGACGCCCTGCAACATGACCCACGGGCTGCAGGTGGAGGACGCCAAGCAAGGCGTCGCCGCGGCCGGCGGCACGCCGCGCGAGTTCACCACCATTTCGGTTTCCGACGGCGTCGGCATGAACCACGAGGGGATGAAGTTCTCGCTCGTGTCGCGCGAGCTGATCGCCGACAGCATCGAGGCGGTGGTCCACGGCCATGCCTATGACGGGCTCGTCGGCTTCGGCGGCTGCGACAAGACCCTCCCCGGTGTCCTGATGGGGATGGTCCGCTGCAACGTGCCGGCCGTGTTCATCTATGGCGGCTCGGCGCTGCCAGGCCGCTTCCGCGGCCGCGACGTTTCGGTGCTCGACGCCTATGAGGGGATCGGCGCCGTCCAGACCGGCGAGATGGACGAGGCCGAGCTGCGGCTGCTGGAGATGGCCTGCAAGCCGACCTTCGGCGCCTGCGCGGGCCAGTTCACCGCCAACACCATGGCGATGGTGTCCGAGGCGATGGGCATGACCGTGCCCAATTCGAGCATGGTCCCGGGCGTCTACTCGGAGCGCAAGGGCATCTGCCGCAGGGCCGGCCGCCTGGTGATGGACATCATCGAGAGGGGAGGGCCGCTGCCCCGCGACGTCGTCACCCGCAAGGCGCTGGAGAATGCCGCCGCGATCGTCGCGGCGACCGGCGGCTCGACCAATGCGGCGCTGCACATTCCCGCGATCGCCCACGAGGCCGGCATCCGCTTCACGCTGGACGACGTCGCCGAGGTCCTGCAGCGCACGCCCTTCATCGGCAATCTGCGCCCCGGCGGGCAGTACCACGCCAAGGACGTCTACGAGATCGGCGGCGCTCTCGTCGTCATCCGGGAACTCATCGCGCATGGCTACATGCATGGCGACACGCTGACGGTGACCGGCCGCACGCTGGCCGAGGAAGCGGAGGGAGCGGCGGCGCCCGACGGCGAGGTCATCCGGCCCGTCTCGAACGCGATCATGCCGACAGGGGGCGTGGTGGTGCTCAAGGGCAATCTCTGCCCCGACGGCGCACTCCTCAAGGTGGCCGGCATGAAGCAGCTTACCTTCACCGGTCGCGCCCGCGTCTTCGAGAGCGAGGACGAGGCGATCGTGGCGGTGAATGCGCGTGCCTACCACGAGGGCGACGTGCTCATCGTGCGCAACGAAGGTCCGCGGGGCGGTCCAGGCATGCGCGAGATGCTGGGACTGACGGCGGTGATCTACGGCCACGGGATGGGCGAGAAGGTCGCGCTCCTGACCGACGGGCGCTTTTCAGGCGCGACGCGCGGCATGTGCATCGGCTACGCCTCCCCGGAGGCGGCGATCGGCGGCCCGCTGGCGCTCGTCCGCGACGGCGACGTCATCCGCATGGATGCGGAAGCCGCCGAGATCACGCTCGACGTGCCCGAGGCCGAGCTGGCTACACGCCGCGCGGCATGGGCGCCGCGACAGACGCCGCACCGGGCCGGCCTCCTGGCAAAATATGCGGCAACGGTCGGCCAGGCGCACGAGGGCGCGGTCACCCACGCCGGCGGCGCGCGCTGGCCGGGAACGCGCGGCCTCTGAAGTCGCGCCGGGCATGATTCCATTTGCCCCAATAGTTACTTTGTAGAACAGTTCGGGGCCGGCGCCGCGCAGGCGCCCTCAAAGTCTGGGAGGACATGATGAAACTGAACAGCATTGCTGCAGCGGCCGGGCTGCTGGCGGCCACCGCCCTTCACGCGCAGGCGGCGGAGGTGGAACTGAGGCTGTCGCACTGGGTGCCGGCCAATCATCCCATCCAGGAACTCGGTATCCAGCCCTGGGTCGATTCGATCCACGAGGCTTCCGAGGGCAGGATCAACATCACCATTTTCCCGGCACAGCAATTGGGCTCTGCCACCGACCACTACGACATGGCGCGCGACGGCATCGTCGACATCAGCTACACCAACCCAGGCTATCAGGCAGGCCGCTTCCCCATCTACGGCCTCGCCGAGATCCCGTTCCACGCCAGAGACGCCGTGCGTGGTGCGGCCGCCCTGCACGAGTGGTACGAGCCGATAGCCGAGACGGAGATGTCGGACGTCTATTTCTGCGTCATCAACCCGCACGATCCGGGCACGCTCCATACGCGGACCGAGGTGCGCCTGCCGGAGGACATTCGCGGCAAGAACATCCGTCCGGCCCACGCAACCATGGCCCGCTTCATCTCGAGCCTCGGCGGCAACGCCATCCAGGTGCCGGCGCCGGAGGCGCGCGACGCGATCGCGCGCGGCGTCGCCGACGGCATCACCTTCCCCTGGAACTCGATCTACATCTTCGGCATCGATTCCGAGACCAAGTACCACCTCGACATGCCGTTCTACCTGTCGGCCCAGATGCTGCTCTTCAACCGCGCGACGATCGACGGCCTGTCGGAGGAGAACCGACAGGTGATCGAGGACCACTGCACGCCCGAATGGTCGAGCCGCATCTCGGAAGGCTGGGCCAGCAACGAGCGCTCCGGACGCCAGAAGATGATCGATTCCGGCGACCACATGCTCTACGCGCCAACTGAGGAGGAAGTACAGATTTGGCGTGACGCCGCCGCCCCACTGGTCGACGCATGGCGAGAGGACGTGGCGGCGGTGGGTGGCGACGCCGATGCGCTCTACCAGGGCTACCTGGACGCGCTGGACCGCCACGACGCCCGCTACTGATCGCGCGTCTGGCAAGGACAACGGACGGCGGGAGCAGCAGTCCCGCCGCCATCCTTTGCCGTACGAAGTGCCCCAATCCACGGCCGCTTGACTAGAAAGTACCAGAACAGCTGATATAGTCCCGCCAGTCGAGAATTGTGCGGGGTCTTCATGAACGATACCGGGGGCGGGCGGAACTTCCTTGCCATCGATCCCGAAAGCAGCCCCGAGGCGATCAAGGCGCTCGCCTCCACGATGCGCATCGAGATCCTGCGGCTGCTGCACCGCGATGGCCCGCTCAACGTCAACGAGATCGCCGCCGCGCTCGACCTGCCGCAGTCGACGGTCGCCACCAATGTCCAGATCCTGGAGAAGGCCCGGCTGATCACCACGAAGTCGATCAAGGCGAGCCGCGGCCACCAGAAGGTCTGCTCCGCCCGCTACGACGAGATCGTGCTGCGCTTCGCGAGCGAAGCCCGCAAGGACGACAACGTCATCGAGGTCGCGATGCCGCTCGGCCTCTACACGAACTGCAGCGTCTCCGCGCCCTGCGGCCTCTGCTCGACCGAAGGGGTGATCGGGCTGCTCGACGTTCCCGATTTCTTTCTCGATCCGAGCCGGATGAAGGCGGCCCTGATCTGGTTCGAGCGCGGCCACGTCGAGTACAAGTTCCCCAACAACGCCAAGATCCGCAATGCGCCCGTGGTCGCTCTGGAGTTCTCGATGGAGCTCTCCTCGGAGGTCCCCGGCACAAACGAGGACTGGCCGTCCGACATCAGCCTCTGGGTCAACGACGTCATGGTCGGAACCTGGACGTCGCCTGGCGACTACGGCGACCGCCACGGGGCCTATACCCCGCGCTGGTGGAAGCTCGAGGGGTCCCAGTACGGCAAGCTGAAGACGTGGCGGATCACCGAGAACGGCTGCTTCATCGACGGCGTCAAGGCTTCCGACGTCACCCCCGCCGATCTCGCCATCGACGAGCATCATTCGATCCGCATGCGTGTCGGGATCGACGAGCAGGCGCAGAATCCGGGTGGCGTCAACATCTTCGGCCGCGGCTTCGGCAACCACGACCAGGACATCGTCATGCGCCTCTACTGCGGAACGCGGCAGGACCAGGCGGCGGGAGAGGGCGCAGAAGCGACGCCGGTGGCCTAGTCTGGCGGCTCCAATATATCCGACAGTCTGATACATATCGGCAGGTTCGTTGACTTTGCGGCATCGCCATGCCTATGCTGGCGGCCGTTGAAAAGAGCGCGCAACGCGCTCTGCAACGACAGGGAGGAAACAGCATGCCACGGAGGCTAACGCTTGCCGTAATGGCAGGCGCGGTGTTCTTTGCCACCGCGACATTTGGACAGGAGGTTCCGCGCGAGCAGAACCTCATCGTCGAGAACCCCAACGGGACAATGGCCAATCCGGACTGGTTCAACATCTGGACCCCGGCCGGCAATTCCAACCAGCCCACCGGGCTCCACCAGCTCGCGATGGACACGTTCTGGTACATCGATCCGGACCACGGACTCGAGGGCGTCTGGGACAATTCGCTCGCATCCGAGCCACCGATCTACAATGAAGATTTCACCCAGATGACCGTGCGACTGCGCGAGGGCATCTACTGGAGCGACGGCGTCGAGTTCACGGCCGACGACGTCGTCTTCACAGCCGAAACGCATATGAATACCAACGGCCTGGTGCGCAGCGCCGCCTACCAGCTCAATGTCGAGAGCGTCGAGGCGCCGGACCCGTACACCGTCATCTTCAATCTCAAGCGCCCCAACTCGCGCTTCCATTCGCTCTTCACGGTGCGCTGGAACGCGGCCTGGATGATGCCGAAGCACGTCTTCGAGGGTCAGGACCCGCTGCAGTACAATTTCAATCCGCCGGTCTCGCTCGGCTCCTATACGCTCCACAGCTACGATCCGAACGGGCAGTGGTTCACCTGGGAGAAGCGCGAGGACTGGGAGCGCACCACGCTTGCCCGCTTCGGCGAGCCGGGGCCGCAATATGTCACCTATGTCGATCCGGGCCCGCCCGACCGGCGCGTCATCGCTCAGATGAACCACGAGCTCGACATCATCCATGACGTGTCGCCCGAGGGCATGTTCACGCTCGCCCGCGACGCACCGAGTTCCAAGGCGTGGTTCGACGGCTTCCCCTACGCCCATCCCGATCCGACACTTCCGGCGGTTCTGCTCAACCACCAGCACGAGAAGTTCCAGGATCGCGACGTCCGTTGGGCGCTCGCGCTGGCGATAGACATTAAGGCCGTCGCGATGGCGTCCTATCGCGGCGCCGCGACGATCTCGGCCATCCAGATCCCGCCGACGGGCACGCATCCGGACTACTATCACCTGCCCATGGTCGACTGGCTGAGCGAGTTCGAGATCGATACCGGCCAGCAGGTCATCCGGCCCTACGACGCGACGATCGGACAGCAGATCGCCGACATGCTGCGGCCGTCAATGGGCGACCAGATCCCCGACGACCCGGACCAGATCATGCGTGCCTTCGGCGCCGGCTGGTGGACGCAGAACCGCGACGCCGCCGCCGAACTCCTGGAGCGCGCCGGCTTCACCCGCCAGGGCAACGACTGGTACATGCCGAACGGCGAGCGGTTCTCGATCAGGCTGATGGTCGAAGGCGACGGCCGGCCCGTCATGACCCGCGCGGGCACGATGATCGCCCAGCAGTGGCAGGAGTTCGGCATCGACGCGACGACCGAGAACGCACAGGCGGCGTTCTTCACCCGCCGCAACGGCGGCGACTTCGAGGCGGCGATCAGCTGGAGCGTGGAGACCTGGGGCGGCCATCCCGACCTCTCGTTCTTCCTCGACAGCTGGCACTCGGCCTTCGTTTCCCCGCCCGGGGAGGTCCAGTCGCCGCGCAATTGGCAGCGCTGGTCGTCGCCGGAGCTCGACGCGATCATCGAGCAGGTCCGCAAGGTGGAACTGGACGATCCGAAGGGGATCGAGCTCGGGCGCGAGTTCATCAAGCTGACGGTCGAGGAGATGCCGACCATCCCGCTGATGGCCTACAACGTCTTCACGGTCATGGACGAGACCTACTGGACTGGCTACCCGTCGGCCGCGGATCCCTACACCAATCCCGTGCCGAACTGGGGCAACTCCCGCTACATGATGGTGCGGCTGCGGCCGACCCAACAGTAGTCCGGGCACGACCGGTCGAAGTCGGGAGCGGCGGCGCATACTGCCGCTCCCGGGGCGCCCCAGCCGGAAGGGTCTCATGCGCAGCTACGGAATCTACGTCCTCAAGCGCTTCGCGCAGTTCCTCCTCGTCGTCTTCATCGGCATCTCGCTGACGTTCTTCATCACCCACCTGTCGCCGATCGATCCGGTCGAGCAGATGGTGGCGGGGATGACGGCGATGGGGCAGAGCGATCCGCAGGCGGTCGCCTTGATGCGCCAGGCGCTGCGGGAGCTCTACGGCACCGGCGGCCCGCTGCTGGAGCAGTACTTCACCTATTGGGGCCGCATCCTGATGCTCGATTTCGGCCCGTCGCTCTCGGCCTTCCCGACGCCGGTGTCGGTCCTCATCGGCCGCGCGCTTCCCTGGACGGTCGGGCTGCTCCTCACCTGCACGCTGATCGCGTGGATCATCGGCAACCTGCTCGGCGGTCTCGCCGGCTACTACCGCCACAGTCGCGCGCTGAAGGCGGCGGGCGTCGTCGTCATGGGCTTCCACCCGGTGCCCTACTACATCATCGCCTTCGTGCTCCTGATCATCTTCGGCTATCTGTGGCCGATCCTGCCGACGAGCGGCGGCGCGGCGGCAAACATCCCGCGCGGCTGGAACGCCGACTACATCCTCAGCGTCCTGCGCCACTCGGTCCTGCCGGCCACGGCGATCATCCTCGTCGGCCTCGGCGGCTGGTTCATGGGCATGCGCGCGCTCGTCTCCAACATCGTCACCGAGGACTACGTCACCTACGCCGAGCTCGGCGGCGTCGAGCGCCGCCGCATCCTGCCGTCCTACGTGATGCGCAACGCGCTGGTGCCGCAGATCACCGGGCTGGCGATGACGCTCGGCGCCATCTTCAACGGCGCCATCATCGTGGAATTCGTCTTCAGCTATCCGGGTCTCGGGAGGCTCCTGATCGCGGCCGTCTATGCCGGCGACTACGGCCTCGTGCTGGGCGTCACCGCGATCTCCATCGTTGCGGTCTCGGCCGCCGTCTTCCTGATCGACATCCTCTACCCGGTGTTCGATCCCCGCGTGCAGCTGAGCTGAGCCTGCCCATGCTGACGATCATCCGCGACCTCTTCCGCTACAACCGCGAATTCGCCATCGGCGCGGTGCTGATGCTGCTGATCATCGCGATGGCGGCGCTCTCGGTCTTCTCGCCCTATCCTCCGGCGCAGATCTACGTGGTTGCGCCCGACATGCGCCCGTCCTGGGCGCATCCCTTCGGGACCAACTCGCGCGGCCAGGACGTCTTCTGGCAGCTCACCTTCGCGCTCCGGAACTCGCTCCTCTTCGGCTTCGCCGTAGCCATCATCAGCCGGCTCCTGTCGCTCGTGATCGGGCTCATTGCCGGCTATCGCGGCGGCATGACGGACCGGGTGCTGATGTCGATCAACGACACCTTCATCGTCATCCCGCTCTTCCCGCTCTTGATCCTCTTCTACTTCGTCATGCGCGACTACATGAACTGGGTGCTGCTGGCGCTCGTCATCGCCAGCCTCGGCTGGGCCTACGACGCGCGGCTGATCCGCTCGGTCATGATGAGCCTGAAGACCCGCGAGTTCACCAGGACCAGCGTCTTCTCGGGCATGCGGATGCACGAGATCGTGGTGCGCGAGCACCTGCCCTACGTGCTGCCGATCGTCTTCTCGACCACCCTCAACAACATCAACTGGTCGATCGGGCTAGAGGTGACGCTCTCCGTGCTCGGCTTCACCAACATCAACACACCGACCGTCGGCACGATGATCTTCTGGGCCAACCAGCACAGCGCCATGGTGGCCGGCGTCTGGTGGTGGTTCGTCTTTCCGACCGCGTTCATCACGCTGACCTTCATCGCGCTCTTCCTGCTCGCGGTGTCGATGAATGAGTACATCGATCCGCGCAGCCGGCTGGCGCGGATGGGCGGGGGGAGCGGCTGATGGCGATGCACCCGCCGCAAGCCGCAAATGGCGGCTCCGCCGACGCGATCCTGACGGTGCGCAACCTGCGCGCCTACTACCAGATGCAGTATTTCGGCATCGACCGCGAGGTGCGGGCCGTCGACGACATCACGCTTCACGTCAATCGGAACGAGATCTACGGCATCGCAGGCGAATCGAGCTGCGGCAAGACCTCCTTCATCAAGACGATCGCGGCGGCCAACCGCCCGCCGCTCAACGTGGTCGGCGGCTCGGCGCGGTTCAGCTTTCTCGACGGGGACATCTTCCGCGCCAGCGAGGACGCGCTCGCCCGCGTCCGCTGGCGGCACCTGTCCTACATCATGCAGGGCTCGATGAACGTGCTCAACCCGGTCCGCCGGATCAGGAAGACCTTCGTCGACTTCGCCTACCGCCATATCGGCCGGTCCGAGCGCGAGTTCTTCGAGATCGTGGAAGCCCATCTCGAGCGACTGCGCCTCTCGCCGTCCATCCTCAAGGCCTACCCGCACGAATTGTCGGGCGGCATGCGCCAGCGGGTCACGATCGCGCTGGCGACGATCTGCCGCCCCGAATTCATCATCGCCGACGAGCCGACGACGGCGCTGGACGTCGTGGTGCAGAAGGACGTGCTGTCGATGATCCGCGAGGTGCAGCAGGAGATGGGCTCCTCCATCCTCTTCGTCACCCACGACATGACGGTGCATGCCAACATGGCCGACCGTCTTGGCATCATGTATGCCGGGCGGCTGGTCGAGGAGGCGCCGACGCGCGACATCTTCGCCAACCCGCTGCATCCCTATACGGCGCACCTGATCCAGAGCCTGCCGCGCATCGGCGACCTGAGCCCAAAGAAGGCGCTGCCGGGCGCTCCGCCCAACCTCTCCGATCCGCCGCCGGGCTGCCGCTTCCATCCGCGCTGCCCGCTGGCGATGGACATCTGCCGGCGCGAGAACCCGGCTCTGACGACGCTCGCGCGCGACCACCGCGTCGCCTGCTTTGCCGCTAGCCCGGACGTGCGGCCAGCGCCCGAACCCGGTGGCGCGACGCGACCCGCGCCGGCCGCGGAGGCGCGGGCATGAGCGATCTTCTCGCCGTCGAAGGGGTGACGAGGAGCTATGCCTTCGGCGGCCTCTTCGGGCGCGGCGCCTTCAAGGCGGTCGACGATGTCAGCTTCGCGCTGGAGGCGGCGAAGCCGGAGATATTCACCATCGTCGGCGAATCCGGCTCCGGCAAGACGACGCTGGCGCGCATGATCCTCAACCTGACCGCGCCGAGTTCGGGCACGATCCGCTTCCGCGGAGCGGACCTTGCCGACATGCGCGGCGCGCGGGCCCGCATGGACTTCATGCGCCATGTGCAGCCGATCTTCCAGAACCCGTTCGAGGCCTTCAATCCGCTGAAGAAGGTCGACCACTACCTCTACATGACCGCCCGCCGCTTCGCCGGCGCGTCGGACAGGTCCGAGGTCGAGGCGCAATGCGACGGCGCGCTGAGGAAGGTCGGGCTGTCGCTTGCCGAGGTGAAGAACCGGTTCCCGCACGAACTGTCGGGCGGACAGCTGCAGCGCACGGCGATCGCCCGCGCGCTGATCCCGGGACCGTCCCTGCTCGTTGCCGACGAACCCGTATCGATGGTCGACGCCTCGCTGCGCATGTCGATCGTCAACCTGTTCAAGACGCTGCGCGACGAGCTGCGCGTCTCGATCATCTACATCACCCACGACCTCGCCACCGCCTATTACATCAGCGACCGCATCATCATCATGCAGAAGGGCGTGGTGGTGGAGAGCGGGCCGGCGCGCGCGGTCCTCGACAACCCGCAGCATCCCTATTCGATCCTGCTCAAGGAATCGGTGCTGTCGCCCGAGACTATCGGCGAGGGGATTCTCGGCCGGAACCGCCCTGCCGGCAATGACCAACCGCCCGGCGAAGCGACCCCCGATGCCGCCGCCCGGCCTTTTGCGCGACCACGGTGATCATAGACTCAAGGGAGTATTCCATGCCCCATGCCAAGGTTCTTCTCGATCGCGAGTTCGCCATCGGCGCGACCGACCGGCGTCTCTTCGGTGCTTTCGTCGAGCATCTCGGCCGCTGCGTCTATGGCGGGCTCTACGAGCCCGACCATCCCACCGCCGACGCAAGCGGCTTTCGCGGCGACGTCCTCGAGCTGGTTCGCGAACTCGGCCCCACCATCGTGCGCTATCCCGGCGGCAACTTCGTCTCCGGCTACGACTGGGAGGATGGGGTCGGCCCGGTCGAGAAGCGCCCGCGCCGGCTCGACCTCGCCTGGGCATCGACAGAGCCGAACACCTTCGGAACCAACGAGTTCATGGACTGGTGCCGCCTCGCCGGCCTCGAGCCGATGCTCGCCGTCAATCTCGGCACGCGCGGCCCCGATGCGGCGCGCCGGCTGGTCGAATACTGCAACCATCCCGGAGGAACGGCGCTCTCCGATCTGCGCCGCGAGCACGGCTGGCCGGAGCCGCACGGCGTCAAGTTCTGGTGCCTCGGCAACGAGATGGACGGCCCCTGGCAGATGGAGCGCAAGACGCCGACCGAATATGGCCGGGTGGCGACCGAGGCGGCCAAGATGATGAAATGGATCGACCCGTCGATCGAACTTGCCGCCTGCGGCTCCTCGGCCCGCACCATGCCGACCTTCGGAGAGTGGGAACGGGTGGTGCTCGAGCACACTTTCGACCATGTCGAATACATCTCGCTGCACACCTATCTCAACAACTATGCCGGCGACACGGCCGCGTTCCTCGCCAGCCCGGACCTAATGGACAGCTTCATCGAGGAGGTGGTGGCGATCGCCGACGCCGTCGCCGCAAATCGCCGCTCCGCCAAGCGCATCATGCTCTCCTTCGACGAGTGGAACGTCTGGTACCGTACGCGTCGCGGCCCGACCCGCGTCAAGGAGGGCTGGCCGGTCGCCCCGCCGATCCTCGAGGAGGTCTACACGATGGAGGACGCGCTGGCCTTCGGCGGCGCCTGCATCTCGCTGCTCAACCATGCCGACCGCGTGCGCGCCGCCTGCCTGGCGCAGCTCGTCAACGCGATCGCGCCGATCATGACGTCTCCGGGCGGGGCGGCATGGCGCCAGACGATCTTCTGGCCCTTCGCCGACTTCGCCAACCTGGGCCACGGCACCGTGCTCAAGGCACAGGTCGACTGCCCCACCTACGAGGCGACCTACTACGACCCGCGCGGCAAGGAGGACCTGAACTTCCCGGTTCCAGAGGTGCCGTATCTCAAGCTCGCCGCGGTGCGCGGCGAGGGGACGCTGACGCTGTTCGCGCTCAACCGGCACCTCGGGGAGCCGATGAAGCTCGACGTGTCGGCCCGCGGCTTCGGCGAGATGTCGCTCGATCGCGCCGAGACGCTGCGCAACGACGATCTCAAGGCAGCCAACACCGAGAACCAGCCGGACAGGGTCCGGCCGGAGGCGCTGTCCGGGGTGGAGCTGGGCGACGGCCGCATCGCGGCCACGCTTCCCCCCGCTTCCTGGACGGTCATCCGAACGCGGACCTCGGCCTGACCGCCCTGCCGGCGGGGTGATCCTTCGTCCCGCCGGCCGTTCTCCGGGGATGCACGGCGATCTCCGGAGGCGTGGCGCCTCGATCGGTCAGCCGAGCACCTCCTGGACCGCCTCGGCCGTGCGGCCGACGACTTCGTCGGCTTCCGCCCGGGTCAGGCAGAGCGGTGGGGCGAAGCCGAGGATGTCGCCCTGCGGCATCGCGCGTCCGATGACGCCGCGCTTCAGCAGCACGGCCGCGACCGAAGGCCCGACCTTGCGCGACGGGTCGAAGAAGCGCCGCGACTCCCGGTCCTCGACGAACTCGACCGCGCAGAGCATGCCCTCGCCGCGGACCTCGCCGACATGGGGATGATTGCTGAGAGCGTCCTTCATGGCCCGGTTCAGATAGGCGCCGGTCTCGCCGGCGTTCTTCACCAGGCCCAGGCTGTCGACGAGCTTGAGGTTGGCGACGCCCGCCGCCGCGCCGATCGGGTGCGCCGAATAGGTCCAGCCGTGGCCGATCGGGCCGTTCTCGTCCGTGCCGCGCGCCAGCACCTCCCAGACCTTCTCCGAGACGATCGATCCCGAGAGCGGCGCATAGGCCGAGGTCAGGCCCTTGGCGATGGTGATGAGGTCGGCCTCGATGCCGTAGTGGTCGGAGCCGAACATGGTGCCGAGGCGCCCGAAGCCGGTCACCACCTCGTCGGCGATGAGCAGGATGTCGTGCTTCCTCAGGATATTCTGGATCGCCTGCCAGTAGCCCGCGGGTGGCGGCACGATGCCGCCCGTGCCGAGCGCCGGCTCGCCGATGAAGGCGGCGATCGTGTCGGCACCCTCGCGGGCGATCAGCTTCTCTAGCTCGTCGGCGCAGAAGGCGACGAAGTCGCTCTCGCTCATGGCGAGGTCCGGACGGCGGAAATAGACCGGCGCCTCGGTGTGCAGGATGCGCTCGAGCGGCAGGTCGAACTTGTCGTGGAAGAGCTTCAGCCCCGTCAGCGAGCCGGTCATGAGGCCGGAGCCGTGATAGCCGCGCCAGCGCGAGATGATCTTCTTCTTCTGCGGCCGGCCGAGGATGTTGTTGTAGTACCAGACGAGCTTGACGTTGGTCTCGTTCGCGTCGGAACCGCCGAGGCCGAAATAGACCCGCGACATGTTCTTCGGCGCGCGCTCGATCACCATTTTGGCGAGCGTGATCGACGCCTCCGTGCCGTGGCCGACATAGGCGTGGTAGTAGGCGAGCTCCTTTGCCTGCGCGGCGATCGCCTCGGCGATCTCCTGGCGGCCGTAGCCGACGTTGACGCAATAGAGGCCGGCGAAGGCGTCGAGCAGCCGGTTGCCATCGCGGTCCTCGATGTGGACGGCCTTGCCGCCGGTGACGATGCGGTTCGACGCCTCGCCGCGGGCGTGCTGCGCGAGATGGGTCGAAGGATGGAAGAAGTGCTCGCGGTCCCACTGGTCGAGCGTGTCGTTGCGCAGCATGTGGCGTCTCCGTTCGTTTTCTGGCCGTCTCAGCCTGCCTGGCGACAGACGTACTTCAGATCGGTGTAGGCCTCCATCCCGTGGCGCGAACCTTCGCGGCCGAGCCCGGCCTGCTTCATGCCGCCGAAGGGTACCGGGGCGCCGGTGATCCTGGTGCGGTTCACCGCGACCATGCCGAAGCGGAGCGCGCGGCCGACGCGGGCGATGCGTGCCGGATCGGCCGAATGCAGATAGGCGACCAGCGCCGTCTCGGTGGCATTGGCGCGGGCGACGACTTCGTCCTCGCCGTCGAACGGGGCAAAGGCGGCGACGGGTCCGAACGTTTCCTCGCCGAAGATCGCCGCGTCGTCGGGCAGGTCGGCGAGCACCGTCGGCTGAAAGAAGTTCGCGCCGGCCGGATGCGCCGCGCCGCCGCAGAGGAGCCGCGCGCCGCGGGCGAGCGCGTCGCTGACGTGGGCGGCCTGCTTCTCGACCGCCCGCGCGTTGATGAGCGGGCCGATGTCGGGATCGTCAAGCCCGGCGCCGACGGTCAGCGATTTCACCCGCTCGGCGAAGGCGGCGAGGAAGCGCTCGTAGATCGGCCGCTCGATCAGGAAGCGGTTGACGGCGAGACAGTCCTGCCCCGAGGTCGCGAACTTGGCGGCGACGGCCATGTCGACCGCATGGTCGAGATCGCAATCGGCGAAGGCGACGAAGGGGGCGTGGCCGCCGAGCTCCAGCACCAGCCGCTTGATGGTCGGGGCGGACTGCGCATAGAGGAGCCGGCCGATGCCGGTAGAGCCGGTGAAGGAGAGGACGCGCACGAGCCGCGACGCCGTCATCGCGCCGACCACCTCGGGCGCGTGACCGGTGACGACGTTGAAGACGCCGGGCGGGAAGCCGGCGCGCTCGGCAAGCTCGGCCAGCGCCAGCGCCGAGAAGGGCGTCTCCGACGAAGGATGCGCCACGACCGTGCAGCCGGCCGCGAGTGCGGCAGCCGCCTTGCGCGTCAGCATGGCGGAGGGGAAGTTCCACGGCGTCACCAGCCCTGCGACGCCGCAGGGCTCGCGCGTCACGCTCATCTCGGCGTCGGCGAGATGCGGCGTCACCCCCTCGATATTGCTGCGCTTCGCCTCATCCGCGTAGAACTCGACGAAGGAGGCGGCGTAGTCGATCTCGCCGCGCGCCTCCGAGATCGGCTTGCCCTGCTCCCTGACCATCAGCCGCGCAAGGTCCTCGCGCGCCTCCAGGATCAGTGCGTGCCAGCGGCGGAGGAGGTGCGAACGCTGCTGCGGCAGGCTGCGGGACCAGGCGCCGAAGGCGCGGTCGGCCGCTGTGATGACGGCGCCGGTTTCCCCGGCCGAGAGGGCGGGGACGGCGCCGATGCGGGTGCCGTCGGCGGGGTCGGTGACGTCGATCCAGCTTCCGCCGCCGCCCGCGACCCAGGCGCCGTCCGCATAGGCGAACTCGCGGAAGAGGCGCGGGTCGGAAAGGCCGGAGAGCGAGGTTTTCTGCAGTCGTGCCAGCGCGTTCATGGGCTCCTCCATTGAGGAGGCCATTGTCGGGGAGGCGGGGCAGAGGGTTCTTCGGCCTTGGAGGCGGGCGTGCAGAAGGACCGTCTGAATTCCGGCCGCTCGGCCTTCAGTCCTTCTTCGCCGGGTCGCCCAGCAGATGCGCGAGCGGCAGCGGCCCGCCTTCCTTGACCGACTTGGTCACGACATAAGTGAAATATCGCGTCAGCCCGACGCGCGCCTCGAGGATCTGGTCGACGAGGCGCTGATAGGCGTCGATGTCGCGCGCCACGATCTGGACGATGTAGTCGAAGCCGCCGCCGACGGCCCAGCACGCCACGATCTCCTCGTGCCGCGCCATCTCACGCTCGAAGGCCTGAAAATCCTCCGACCGGTGGCTGGCGAGCTCGGCCGCCATGAAGACCACGATGTGCTTGGCGATCTTCTTCAGCGCGATTTCGGCGTGGTAGCCGGCGATGATCCCCGCCTTCTCCAGGCGCTGTAGCCGCTCCCAGCAAGGCGCGGCCGACAGGTTGACGCGCCGCGCCAACTCAGCCTTGGAAATCCGGCCCTCTTTCTGCAGGATTGCGATCATCCGGAGGTCGCGGTCGTCGAGCTTTAGCATCAGTCCAGCCGCTCCGCTGCAAACCTCAGGTTGGCGGCTAGGACGTGTCGTAGGCGCGTCCAGCTTCGCCGAAGAGAATGATGGCAGAAACTGCAGGCGGCATAGACAGGTGCGCCGCGCTGCCGACCGTGTGGCTCCCACCCGGAAACAGCGGGGTCGTGGGCAACAGCGCGGCCGCCAGCGCGCGGAACTGGGCGGCGAGATGGATCGCATCGGCCGGGCCGTAGGGGAGACCTGCGGCTTCCCCGAGGCCAGGCCATTCGCACCCCGTCTCCTCCTGGACGAAATCGCGCGCCACGGCCTCGGCATGCCGCAATAGGGCGAGAACGAACCATCGGACCGGAAAAGGCCGTCCGGCAGTGCGCTCGGCCAGGACCGCCAGGGCGACGAGCACCGCGACGATGCGTCGAAGGCTGCGATCGCTGCGTCCTGCCGTGTCCATCCGCCGGTCCTTCCGTCACCTGCGAGGATTGTGCGGCAAATCCCTCGGAGGGGGACAAGATCGCGGCGGGAATCGTGGAACGCGTTGATCCTGCTGGAGGTGGCGCGGGGATTTTTCCACGCGCTGCGGGTCGCCGGGTCGGGCGGAGAGCTGTCGCATACGGATCCGCCCCCACCCCTGCCCCTCCACGCAAGGGGGAGGGGAAACGCGAGGACGGCGAGGGTGTTTGTTCCATTGGCGAATCGTCAGGTCGCGATCATGGAGCCGACGCCGGCCCGTTTTGCTGCGTCGACGGCGAAGGTGGCGATGGCAGTGTCCTGGGCGCCGGTGCCGGTCAGGTCGCAGATGGTGACCTGGGCGTCGGAGGTCCGGCCGGGGGCCATGCCGGCGACGATGGCGCCGAGCTCGGGCGGCGTCTGTTCGCGCCAAAAGCCCTTCTCGATCGCGGTGCGCAGCTCGCCCAGCTTCTCGCACTGGCTTACGCGGTCGGCGACGTAGAGATCGGCCTCGGCGAGCGCGCGCGGATCGATCTCGTTCTTCTCCGACTGGTCGGAGCCCATCGCGGTGACGTGGAGGCCGGGATGAAGCCACGCGGCATCGAGCACCGGCGCGCGCGCCGGCGTGGTCGTCACGACGAGCTGGCTGGCAGCGACGAGGCGGGCAGGGTCGGGCTCGTAGCTGGCGACGACGGGAAGCGCGGCGGCGAGATCGCGGGCGCAGGCCTCGGCCTTCGCGGGGTCGCGCGCCCAGACGAGCACGCGGTCGAACGGTCGAACCAGATGCGCCGCCTTGAGCTGCAGCCGCGCCTGGACGCCGGCGCCGATCACGCCCGCGGTCTCCACGCCCGCCGGGGCGAGGTGGCGGGCGGCGACGGCGCCTGCGGCCGCGGTGCGGATGTCGGTCAGATAGCCGTTGTCGAGCAGCAGCGCCTCGACCAGGCCGGTCCGCGCCGAGAAGAGGATCATCAGCCCGTTGAGGCTGGGCAGGCCGAGCTTCGGGTTGTCGAAGAAGCCGGGGCTGACCTTGATGGCGAAACCCTCGAAGCCCGGCAGCCAGGCGGTCTTCACGTCGACCTCGCCATTGGCCTCCGGCAGAGCCATCGACAGGATCGGCGGCATCACCACCTTGCCGGAAGCGAGGGCCGCGAAGGCGCGCTCGACGACGTCGACCACCTGGAGGTCGAGGCGCACGACCCTGCGCAGGTCGGTCTCGGTGAGGATCGCGACGTCATGCGGCATAGGCCCGCCCCTCCAGTTCGATGTCGCCGAGTTTGACGCTCCGCCCGGCCACGATGTCGGTGAACACCGTCATGTCGACGTTGCGGCCGGTGACGATGGTAGCCGCGGGTCCGCCGATGGCCGGCAGCCTGCCCGCCTTCATCGCCGCTATGCCGACGACGGCGGCGCCTTCGGCCACCATGCGGTCCTCGAAATAGAGCGTCTGCATGGCGTCGCGAATCTCCGCTTCCGTCACCAGCACGCAGTCGTCGAGCAGGTCGCGGCAGAGCGGAAAGGACAGCCGGTTGTCGAGGCCGATGCCTCCGCCGAGCGAATCCGCCAGGCTTTCCACCTCCTCGACCTCCACCGGCCGGCCGGCGCGGATCGACGCGTGCATCGCCGCGCCGCGGTCCATCGACACGCCGATCAGCCTGATCGACGGCTTGATCGCCCTGGCGGCGAGCGCGACGCCGGCCGCGAGCCCGCCGCCCGACAGCGGCACGAGGATCGCGGCGAGGTCCGGCCGGTCCTCCAGGAGTTCCAGCCCGATCGTGCCCTGGCCGGCGATGACGGCTGCGTTGTCGAAGGGCGAGATCCCGGCCAGGCCTTCCTGCCGCGCCAGCCGCAGGCTCTCTTCCATCGCCTCGTCCTGGCTGCGGCCGACGATGCGCACCTCGGCGCCGAGTTCACGGATGCCGTCCACCTTGGCCTTCGGCACCAGCGACGACATGCACACGACCGCCCGCAGGCCGCGAGCGCGTGCGGCGTAGGCGACGGCGCGGCCGTGATTGCCGGTGGAGCAGCAGGTGACGCCGGCGGTGCCGGGTGCGAGCGCGGCGACCGCGTTGACCGCGCCGCGCAGCTTGAAGGCGCCGGTCGGCTGCGTCGTCTCGAGCTTCAGGAGCACGTCGTGGCCTGCGATGCGGCTCAAATGCGGCGACGGGACCAGCGGGGTGCGAACGGCAATCCCGGCGATGGTCCTGCGCGCGGCGAGGATGTCGGCGAGGGCGAGGGTCATGGCGAAGTTTGCGGCGCCACCGAATGGGTCGGCGCCCTACGTTGCCCCCCTCTGTCCTGCCGGACATCTCCCCCACGAGGGGGGAGATTGGCCGTCACCGCGGGCTTCGCCAATAGCCCGCTATGCCGCGCTGGCGCCTCCATCGCGGCGCGTGATCTCCCCCCGTGTGGGGGAGATGTCCGGCAGGACAGAGGGGGGCGCGAAGGAGCGATGACCATGAGAATCTTCGGCGTCACACCGCCTCCTTGACCGCGCTGAGGAACTGCTGCGTGCGCTCCTTCTTCGGGTTGCCGAACAGCTCGGCGGGCGTGCCCTGCTCCTCGATGCGGCCGCCGTAGAAGAAGCAGATGCGGTCGGAGATGTCCCGGGCAAAGCCCATCTGGTGGGTGACCATCAGCATGGTGAGGTTGTGTTCGGCGACCAGCCTGCGGATGACGTTGGTGACCTCGCCGATGACTTCCGGATCGAGCGCCGAGGTGACCTCGTCGAACAGCATCACCTTGGGACGCATGGCGAGCGCGCGGGCGATGGCGACGCGCTGCTGCTGGCCGCCGGAGAGGCGCGAGGGATGCTGGTCGCGCTTCTCCGCCATGCCGACCATCTCAAGCAGTTCCTCCGCGCGCTCGCGCGCCTCCTTCCTGGAGAGGCCGAGCACGTGGACCGGCCCCTCCATGCAGTTCTCCAGCGCCGTCATGTGCGGGAACAGGTTGAAGTGCTGGAAGCACATGCCGATGTTGGAGCGCATCTGGCGCAGGTGCCGGTTGTTCGCCGGCTTCAGCCGGCCGCCCACCGGCATGTGGGTGAGCGGCTTGCCGTCGACATAGATGACGCCGCCATTGATGGTCTCGAGCGTCATCAGCATCCGCAGAACGGTCGTCTTGCCGGAGCCGGACGGGCCGATGATCGTCACCATCTCGCCTTCGGCCACGTCGAGATCGAGCGAATCGAGCACCACCAGCGCGCCGTAGCGCTTGGTGACCTTCCTGAAGCTCACCATCGGCACATCGGCGCCTTCGAGCGCGGTGGGAAAGCCCGACAGGTCTTCGTTCGTCATCAGCTGAGCCCCAGTTTGCGGCGCACCCAGCCCTCGAAGACGCGGATGCCGGCGGCGGTCGGCAGCGAGATCATCAGGAAGATGATCCCGACCAGCGTGTAGGGCTCGAGGAAGCGATAGGTCTCCGAGCCGATCGCATTGGCGGTGTGCATGAGTTCGGCCACCCCGATGACGGAGAGCATGGGCGTGTCCTTGAAGATGCCGACCAGATAGTTGCCCATGCCGGCGAGCGACGGCGGCAGGGCCTGCGGAATGATGACCCGGAAATAGGTGCGCGTGGTGGAGAGGTTGAGCGAGGTCGCCGCCTCCCACTGGCCCTTCGGCACGCTGTCGAGCCCGGCCCGGTAGACCTCGGAAAGATAGGCCGCGTAGTGGAGGCCGATCGCGATCATGCCCGCGGTCCAGGGCGACAGCCTGAGCCCGAATTGCGGCCCGACATAGAAGACGAAGAAGATCTGCAGCACCAGCGGCGTCGAGCGGATGAACTCGACCGCCTCGCGCACCACGAGGGTCACGGCAGCGTAGGGCGTGCGCTGGGCGAGCGCGAGCACGAGGCCGAGCACGACGGCGATCGCATAGCCGAGCCCCGCCGCGAGCAGCGTGTTGCCGGTCGCCGCGATCAGGCGGGGCAGGATGTCGAAGGTGAAGTCCCAGCGCCAGTCGAACACGGCTCAGGCCCTCCCCAGCTTGCGGGTCATGAACCGCTCGAGCCAGCGCATGAAGGGCGTGATCATGAAGCGGGCGATCACGTAGTAGATGATCAGCGCCGTGCCGAAGGCCTCGGCCGACATGAAGGTGGTGCCGTTGATCTGCTTGGCCTGGAACATCAGGTCGGCGACGGCGATCAGCGCCACCAGCGCGGTGCCCTTGAGGAGCTCGATCAAGAGGTTGCCCCAGGGCGGCAGCATGATGAGGAGCGCCTGCGGCAGGATCACCCGCCACATGCGCTTGGCCGGCGACATGTTGAGCGCGAGCGCCGCCTCCCACTGGCCCTTCGGCACCGACCGGATCGCGCCGCGGACGAGTTCCGCCCCATAGGCGCCGAGATTCATGCCGACGGCGACGAAGCCGGCGGTGAATTTTTCGAAAGTGATGCCGAAGAGCGGCAGCACGTAGAAGATCCAGTAGAGCTGCACGAGCAGCGACGTGCCGCGGAATATCTCGACATAGACGGTCGCGGTGCCGCGGACGAGGACGTTGGGGGAGAGCCGCATCAGGCCGGCAGCCAGCGCGATGGCGATCGCCAGCACGGCGGCGGCGAGCGTCAGCACGATGGTGATCAGCGTGCCGCTGAAGAGGCGCCCGCCATACTGGCCCAGGAACTCGACATAGGTCATTTCGCTTCGACCTTCCCCTCGAGGCTGCGAAGACGAAAGCGGGGCATCGGCTCATGCCCCGGAAGGCGGGCGGGCTCTGCGTCGCGGCGCCCGCCCGGAGGTGGGGCTAGCGGTTCGCGCAGACCCACTCGGTCGTGACGTCGCCCGGCAACGAGCCCTCGCCATAGCCGTATTCGGCCACCGCGGCGAGCATCTCGTCCGTGCCGATATACTCGGCCTGGGCGGCGTTGAACCTGTCGAGGAAGTCCTGGTCGGCCTGGCGGAAGCCGATGCCGGCCCAGTTGAAGGACTCTTCCGGCATCGCGTTGGGATCGGAGGCCTCGACGTCGCCGTTCGAGCTGTCGGCGAGCTGCTTCATGGTGAAGTAGGTGCCGGCGCCCGCATCCGCGCGCCCGGCGCGGACGGCGGCGAGGATCTCGGTCGGGCCGGGGACCTGCATGATGTTGGCGTCCTCGACGCCGGCGGCGCGGGCGGCCTCGATGTTCGAGTAGCCGGCGCCGGTCACCATGATGGCGCCGCTCGACGCGACGTCCTCGTAGTTGCCGATGCCCTTCGGATTGCCGGGCGCGACGATGAAGCCGTCGCCGACCTTGGCCATCGGCTCGGAGAAGGCGATGTTCTCGCAGCGGCTGGCCAGGATGTTCATGCCGCCGGTGACGATGTCGAAGCGGTTGGCGTTGAGGCCGGGGATCAGGCCGCCCCACTCGGTCTGCACGGCCTCGATATTGTCGTAGCCCATCTTCTCCAGGACCGCGATCGTGTAGACATTGACGAAACCGCGCGGGCTGCCGTCGTCGCCCGGATAGGCGAAGGGGATCTCGTTGGCGAAACCGATGCGGATGGGCTCGCCGGCCTCCGCCCTCTCCAAGAGCGACTGCGCCGATGCCGAACCGGCAAGCGAGGCGAGGGAAAGCGCCGCGACGCCGAGCGCGGCGATGCCTTTCAGGACTGCACGCTTCATGACTGACTCCTCTGGTTGACGTTCGCCATTCTTATTGTTGTGCACAACATCACGTGACGATGAGGAATGTCAATCGGCAATGGCGCCAAAAAGAGCAGTTTCGTCTTCCCAGCCGCCCGGAACCGGATTAGATGTACACAAATGGGAGGCGAGTTGCTTCCCGCACCCAGGAGCCGCCATGCCAGCGCAGTCGCTTCCCTTCAGCCGCAACGAATATGATCGCCGCCTCGCCAAGGTCCGCGCCGCGATGGCAGCGCGCGATCTCGACGCGCTTTTCGTCGAGGACCCTTCGAACATGGCCTGGCTGACGGGCTATGACGGCTGGTCGTTCTACGTCCATCAGGGCGTCGTCGTCACGCACGACCGGGACCCGGTCTGGTGGGGCCGGATGCAGGACGCCAACGGCGCGCTGCGCACCGTCTGGATGGAGGATGCATCCGTCCTCGGCTATGCCGACAACTACGTACAGTCGACCGTGCGGCACCCGATGCAGGACCTCGCCGCGCATCTGCGCGACATGGGCTACGGCGCGCGGCGCATCGGGCTCGAGCTGGACAACTACTACTTCTCCGCCAAGGCCTACCTGGTCCTGCGGGAGGAACTGCCGGAGGCCGAGCTGGTCGATGCGACCGCGCTGGTGAACTGGCAGCGCGGGGTGAAGTCGGACGAGGAAATCGCCTTCATGCGCAAGGCGGCGCGCATCTCGGAGAAGATCGTCGACGGCTTCGTCGAGCGCATCGAGCCGGGGCTGGCGAAGAACGAGCTCGTCGCCGGCATACTGTCGGACGCCGTCCGCGGCGTCGGCGACGACTGGGGCGACTACGCGGCCATCGTGCCGCTGCTGCCGAGCGGCACGGACGCCGCCGCCCCGCATCTGACCTGGGATGGCCGGCCGTTCAAGAAGGGCGAGGCGACGTTCCTCGAGATCTCCGGGTGCTACCGCCGGTACCACGCCCCGTTCTGCCGCACTGTCTTCCTCGGCAAGCCGCCGCAGCACATCATCGACGCGGAGAAGGCGCTGGTCGACGGGCTGGAGGCGGGGCTGGAGGCCGCCCGCCCCGGCGTGCCGGCCGGGGACGTCGCCCGCGCTTTGTTCGGGTCGCTGGAGCGCGCCGGCATCAAGAAGGACAGCCGCTGCGGCTATCCGATCGGAATCTCCTACCCGCCCGACTGGGGCGAGCGCACGATCTCCTTCCGCAAGGAGGAAGAGACGATCCTGGAAGCCGGCATGACCTTCCATTTCATGCCGGGCCTGTGGATGGACGACTGGGGGCTGGAGATCACCGAGAGCATCCTGATCCGCGAGGGAGGCGCGGCCGAGTGCTTCTGCGACCGGCCGCGTCGGCTCTACGTGAAGGACTGAGGCCGGACGATGGAAGCGCTTGCCCGCACGCGGGAGATACTGGGCGATCTGGTCGGCTTCCCGACCGTGTCGAGCGACAGCAATCTCGAGCTGGTCGCCTATGCCGCCGACCTCCTGTCGAGCGCCGGCGCGCGGCTTTCGATTACCCGCGACGAGACCGGGACGAAGGCGAACATCTTCGCGACGCTGGGCCCGGACGGCGACGGCGGTATCGTGCTCTCCGGCCACACCGACGTGGTGCCGGTCGAGGGGCAGGACTGGTCGAGCGATCCGTTCCGGATGATCGAACGCGACGGCCGGCTCTACGGCCGCGGCACCTGCGACATGAAGGGCTTCGTCGCCGCGTGCCTCGCGATGGCGCCGGCCTTCGCGGAGGTGGGACTGACGCGGCCGCTCCATTTCGCCTTCACCTATGACGAGGAGGTGGGCTGCTTCGGCGCGCGGGCGCTGGTGCGGGAGTTGGCGGAGACGGGCATCCGGCCTTCCGCCGCCATCATCGGCGAGCCGACCGGCATGCGGGTCGTGGAGGGGCACAAGGGCTGCTACGAATACACCACCGAGTTCACCGGGCTCGAGGGCCACGGTTCGAAGCCGGATCGCGGCGTCAACGCGGTCGAATACGCCGTCCGCTACGCCGCGCGGCTCCTCGAATTGCGCGAGACGCTGAAGCGCCATGTGGATCCGCTCGGCCGCCACGACCCGCTCTGGCCGACGCTGCAGGTCGGCCGCATCGCCGGCGGCACTGCGCGCAACATCATCGCCGGCGGCTGCAGCCTGGAGTGGGAGATGCGCCCGATCCGCCACGCCGAGGCCGAGCTGGTCAAGCGCGAGATGGCGAAGTTCGTCGACGAGGAGCTGCTTCCCGCGATGCGCGCCGTGCATCCGGATGCCGCGATCGTGACCCACGTGGTGGGCGAGGTGGAGGGACTGGCGATCGAGAAGGAATCGGAGGCGCGCGACATCGTCTTCGGGCTGACGGGGCAGAACGAGGCCTCACTGGTGCCGTTCGGGACAGAGGCAGGGCTGTTCCAGAGCGCCGGCATCTCGGCCGTCATCTGCGGCCCCGGCTCGATCGAGCAGGCGCACAAGCCCGACGAGTTCATCGAGATCGGCCAGCTCGCCGCCTGCCTCGACATGCTGGACAGACTGCGCCAGAAGCTGAGCCGATGAACGCGAACCTCGAAGCCGTCCTGCCGGCACCCGCGAAGCAGGGCGCGGAGGAGGGTGCGCGCGGCCGTTTCGAGCGCATCTATTCGACGCTCCGCTCGCGCATATGCCTACTCGACCATGCGCCGGGGGAGCGGCTGCGCGAGGAGGATCTGGCCGAGGAGTTCGGCGTCTCGCGCACGCCGATCCGCCGGGTGCTCGTCAAGCTCGAGGCGGAGGGGCTGCTGCGCTCCGTCCACGGCGTCGGCACGATCGTGACCGACATCGACGTCGATGCGCTGGCGCAGGTCTACGAACTGCGCGTCGAGCTGGCCGAGCTCACCGGCAAGCTGTCGCCGGTCGAGGTCGACGCCGAGCTCGTCGCGGGCTTCCACCGGATCAGGGAACGCTGCGACCGCATGGTGCGGGAGGGCGACCCGCGCGAGTTCTCCCGCATCAACATGGACTTCTTCCACCTCTACAACGGCCTGACCCGCAACGAGCCGCTGCGCGAGATCAGCGAGCGGCTCTACTACCAGACCACGCGCATCTGGCTAAAGGCGGCCTCGCGGCTGAGGCATTACGAGGAGCTGCTCAACAACGAGTTCGTCATCTTCCAGCGCGAGGTGGCCGACATCACGGCGGCGGTCGAACAGGGCGACCTTGCCGCAGCCGGCCACATCAGGCGCGCCCATATCGCCATGAGCTTCAGCAGGATTCGCCAGGCGACCAACGCCGCCTTCGGCACCTAGCAGCGGGACCCTTCATCCCGCAGCGCGACGAGGGCGCCTGTTCTGCAGACGCCTCTCGTGGCGCCGCTGGCGCCCCCGGTCCTTGCCCAGCCCGGCCCATCCGGGATATGTTGAATGAACGTTCAACACGAATGGCGGTGTCATGACGGTTCAGCCGCGCGATATCTCGATCCCCAACGACTGGGACAGGCGGGGCCTGCCGAGCTGGAGCTACCATAGCGAGGCGCTGCTGGAGCTCGAGCGCGAGCACGTCTTCCGCAACCACTGGCAGATCGCCGGGCACGTCTGCGACGTCGCCGAACCGGGCGCCTACATGGCGGTCGACATCGTCGGCGAGCGCGCGCTGGTGGTGCGCGGGCGCGACGGCGTCGTGCGCGCCTTCATGAACATGTGCCGCCATCGCGGCTCGCGGCTGGTGGCAGACGACAGGGGCGTCTGCCGCAACGCGCTCGTCTGCCCCTTCCACGGCTGGGTCTACAATCTCGACGGAACGCTGCGGGGCGCGGCCCGGCCGAAGACCTTCCCCGAGCTGGACAAGGTCGAGTTCGGCCTGCGGCCGCTCGAATGCGAGATCTGGATGGGATTCATCTTCATCCGCTTCAGGCCGGGCCCCCAGCCCTCCGTCTCGGAGCTGATGCGGCCGTTCGCGCCGGAACTCGCCCACTACCGCACGGAAGAGATGGTCCCGTCCTCGGGCACCTGGACCCAGTATTCCGACGTGAACTGGAAGTCGGTCCGCGACGTGGACAACGAGGGCTACCACGTCGCCATGGCGCATCCGGCGCTGCAGGACCTCTACGGCCCCACCTATTACGACGAGCCATTCGTCGGGGGCGTGGCGCGCTCCTTCGCGATGTGCCGCGAGACAGCCGGACGGCGCTGGAGCGTGCGCAACTACGTCTCGATCGGCAATACGCCGGACTGGCTGCCCGAGCACCTGCAGCGGGCATGGATCTATTACGGAATCTTCCCCAACATGGTGATCGCGGTCACGCCGGAGCTTGCCCAGTTCTACCAGGAGTTCCCGCTCGCGCCCGACCGCACGATCCTGCGCGGCGCCGTCTACCGCTATCCCGACGAGACGCGGGAGCAGAAGCTGGCGCGCTATCTCGCCGTGCGCATCGACCGCGACACGATGGCGGAGGACGTCCAGCTCACCGTGTGGTCGAACGAGGCGATGAAGTCGCGCTCCTTCGAGGGCTTCTACCTGTCGGACCTCGAATACGGCGTGAGGACCCACCACGACCATCTGCGGGCCTGCCTGCCCGTGCTCGAATTGGAGACCGCGCCGGAGGAGAAGGAGATGGCGGCGCTCAACGCGGCGCTCGCCTCGCGGCGCGGCGGCTGAGCCCTCAGTCGGAGAGCGCGATGAGCGCGTCCGGATCGTAGGTCAGCCGGACCGCCGCTCCGACCGGCAGGTCGTCGGCGCCGAAATCGTTGGTCTCGCTGACGGACAGCGGCGCCTCGAGCCCATCCACTGCGACCATGAGGTGGGTGATCTCGCCGAAATAGTGCCGCTCGACGACCCGGCCCTCGATCTGCCGGTCGGCCGTCTCGCCGTCCCACAGGATGCGCAGCCGCTCGGGGCGGATGCCGACGGTGACCGCGCCGTCGGCGCGGGTGAGGCGCGCGGGCCGGCGCGTCCGCACCGTCCCGAAGCCGCGCGTCTCAAGAGTGAGGGTGGTTGCGTTCTCGCCTGCCACCTGCGCCTCGATCATGTTCATGCCGCCGAGGAAACTGGCGACCTCGCGCGTCGCCGGGCGCTGGTAGATCTCCTTCGGCGCGTCGATCTGGGCGATGCGGCCGCCGAACATGACAGCGATACGGTCGGACATGGCGAGCGCCTCGTACTGGTCGTGGGTGACCAGGACGAAGGTGATGCCGACCGCCTGCTGCAGCCGGCGCAATTCGACCTGCATCTGTTCGCGCAGCTTCTTGTCGAGCGCCGACAGCGGCTCGTCGAGCAGCAGCACCTTGGGCCTGAGCACGAGCGCGCGTGCGAGCGCCACGCGCTGGCGCTGCCCGCCCGACAATTCGTGCGCCCGCCGCTCGCCGAAGCCGGCAAGCGAGACCTGAAGCAGCGCCTCCTCGATGCGGCGCGCTTCCTCGGCCCTGTCGAGCCGCAGGCGCCGCAACCCGTAGGCGACGTTCTCGCGGACGTTCAGATGCGGGAAGATGGCGTAGCTCTGGAACACCATGTTGGTCGGGCGGCGGTTGGCCGGCAGTCCGTCCATCGGCTTGCCGTCGATCGCGATCGTGCCGGCGTCCGCATGGTCGAGCCCGCCGATGAGGCGCAGGAGCGTGGTCTTGCCGCAGCCGGAGGGGCCGAGAAGCGAGAAGAACTCGCCCTGCCTGATGTCGATCGTGGCGCGGTCGAGCGCGGTGAAGGCACCGTAGCGGCGCGTCAGGCCGTCGATCGCGATCATCGGCTGCCCGCTCATGCGAAACCTCCGGATGCGCCGGAACGGGCGAGAGCCTTGCGGCGGAAGATCTCGGCTGCGGCGAGAAGGACGAAGGAGACGACGAGCAGAAGCGTCCCGAGCGCGAGCACGTTCGGAAGCCGCGCGGCGAAGCGCAGCTGGCCCCAGATATAGATCGGCAGGGTCGGATCGACGCCGCTCAGGAAGAAGGCGATGATGAACTCGTCGAGCGAGATGGTGAACGAGACGAGCAGGCTCGACACGAGCGCCGGCGCCATGATCGGCAGCGTGACGCGGCGCAGCGTGCCCCACGCCGATTCCCCCAGATCCATCGACGCTTCCTCCAGCGACCCGTCGAAGCCTTCGAAGCCCGACATCATGACCACGACCGAATAGGGAAGGCAGATCAGCACGTGGCCGAGCACGACGGTGACCAGGCTGAGCGGCAGGCCGATCTGCAGGAAGACGAGGAGGAGCGACACGCCGACGATGATCTCCGGCAGGATCAGCGGCGTCATGATGAGGCCGGCCATGGCGCGCTGGCCGCGGAAGCGGTGGCGGGTCAGCGCCCGCGCCGCGCAGAAGCCGAGCAGCGTGGCCAGGATCGCGGTGGCCAGCCCGACATAGAGGCTGTTCCAGGCCGCACTCACCAGCGCCGCGTTGCGCGGCAACTCGCGATACCAGTCGAGCGTCAGGCCCTGGAGCGGAAAGGCCGGCGTGACCGCGGTGTTGACCGAGAAGACCGGCAGCAGGAGCACCGGCAGATAGAGGAACGCGATGTAGAGCACGGCATAGGCGGGCAAGATCCTGGAGGAGACCGCGCGGCGCATCGTCATCGGACCCATCGCGGAATGCTGCGCAGAAGGAGCACGAGAGCGCCGGCCACGAGCGTGACGGCGGCCATGGTGGTGACCGACAGCGCGGCGCCCAGCGGCCAGTTGGAGGCGCGGCCGAACTGCGCCTCGATCGCATTGGAGATCATCTGGCCGCTCGTGCCGCCGACGAGGCGCGGTGTCACGTAGTCGCCGACGGTCGGGATGAGCACGATGATGAGCGCGCCGATGACGCCGGGAATGGTGAGCGGTAGCGTCACCCGCAGGAAGCTGCGCACCGGCCCGTCGCCGAGGTCGCGTGCCGCTTCGAGCAGCGAGCGGTCGACGCGCTCCAGCGACACGAAGATGGGCAGGATGGCGAAGGCCGCCCATGCATGGGTGAGGGTGATGACGACGGCGTTGGTGTTGTAGAGGAAGGCGCCGGAGGGGGCGTCCGTGATGCCGAGCCACATCAGCGTCGAGTTGAGCACGCCCGACTGACCCAGCACCACCTTCCACGCCATGACCCGCAGCAGGTAGCTGGTCCAGAAGGGAATGGTGATCAGGAAGATCAGCAGCGCCTTGTGGCGCCCGCCGTGGAAGGAGATGAAGTAGGCGATCGGATAGGCGAGCACGACCGTCGTCACCGACACGACGACCGAGATCAGGAGCGAGCGGCCGAGCAGGTCGCGATACATCGGCTCGGCGAACACCCGGCGGTAATTGTCGAGCGTCGGGGTGTGGTCGATCGTCAGGTAGGTCTGCGTCCAGAAGCTGTGCGCGATCACGACGGCGATGGGCGCCGCCAGCAGGAGGAGCGCGTAGAGGAAGGCGGGGCTGATGAGCGCGACGCCGGCGTGGCGGCCGGGAGCCGCGCGGCGCGTCGCCGCCACCGGACGGGTGTCGGCCTCTCCCGCCAGTGCCGTCATCTTCGTCCCCGGAGCCGCCTGCGCGCCATCTGCACTTTCTCCAACGGCTCATCATGACCCAGCGGCGGCGCAAATCAAGTGGCCGGGAATGGGATTCTGATTGAACGAACATTCAAAACGAGGCAGATTGGCCAGCAAATTCGGTCTGTTCCGCATGCCGACAGGGCGGCAAGCGAATCGGGAGACGGCGATGGCGGCAACGAAGAAGCTGGCGCAGGCCGAAGCGGCGGTCGAAACGGGCACGGTCGAGGCGACGGCGCGCGAGCACCTGCTCCAGCCATGGCCGCTCGCCGGCCGGATCGGCGCGGAATCACGCGGGCTGGTCGACGACGCCGACGGCATCTACCTGACCGACGCCAAGGGCCGCCGCCTGATCGACGGGCCGGCCGGCATGTGGTGCGTCAATGCCGGACACCGGCGGCGCGAGCTGGCCGGCGCGATGCACCAGCAGGCGATGCGGCTCTCCTACAACACGCCTTGGTACACGATGAACGAGCCCTCGACGGAGCTGGCGCGGCGTATCGCGGCGCACGCGCCGGGCGATCTCGGCCACGTCTTCTTCACGACGGGCGGCTCCTCGGCCGTCGAGACGGCGCTGCGCTTCATGCAGTTCTACAACAACGTGCGTGGCCGTCCCGAGAAGAAGATGATCCTGACCCGGGGCGCCGCCTATCACGGCTCGACCTACCTGTCGGCGTCGCTGAACGGCAGGCCCCGCGACCGCGACTGGATGGACGGGGCGGACGACCTGGTCATCCGCCTGTCGGCGCCCTATCCCTACCGCCGCCCGCGCGGCCTGAGCGTCCAAGCCTTCGAGGACCACCTGATCGGCGAGATGGAGAGCGCGATCCGCCGGGTGGGCGGCGAGCGCATCGGCGCCTTCGTCGCCGAGCCGATCCAGGCCTCGGGCGGGGTGATCGTCCCGCCGCGCGGCTATCTCAAGCGGGCGGCCGCGCTCTGCCGGGAGCACGACATCCTCTACATATCGGACGAGGTGGTGACCGCGTTCGGACGGCTGGGACATGTCTTCGCCAGCGAGGACGTGTTCGGCATCCGGCCGGACATGATCACCTTCGCCAAGGGCGTCACCTCGGGCTACTTCCCGCTGGGCGGCACGCTGATCTCGGACCGGCTGCTCGGCGAGCTGCGCGCCACCAACCATCCCGACGCGATGTTCGCCCACGGCCTGACCTATTCCAGCCATCCGGTCGGCTCGGCCGTCGCGCTCGCCAATCTTGACATCCTCGAGGACGGGTTGCTGGAGCACGCGCGCCAGGTGGGCCCCTATTTCCAGGAGCGGCTGAAGACGCTGGAGGAGCTGGAACTTGTCGGCGAGGTGCGCGGCATGGGGCTGATGGCTTGCGTCGAGTGCGTGGCCGACCGCGACGACCCGAACCCGCTGAAGCTCGACAACGAAGTCGGGAAGCGCATAGACGCGCATTGCCAGGAACTGGGGCTGCTGGTGCGGCCGCTGATCCACATGTGCGTGATGTCGCCGCCGCTCGTCATCACGCGCGGCCAGATCGACGACATGGTCGACATCCTGCGCCGCGGCATCAGGCGTACGATGGACGAGCTGGTGGCCGAGCGCCTGTGGCGGCCGAAGGGATAGGACAGGGATCATCGGCCGGCGGCACCGCCGCCGGCAACTCCGCGCAGGGGCCGCGACTGACCTTCAGTAGCCGGCCTTGATGCGCTCGAACTCCTCGATCATCCGCATCTTGAGCTCGGCCGGCACCGGCGACTGGAACAGCGTCCGGTCGACGAAGGCGTCGACGTCTCCGTAGCCCGTCTCCTCGAGGAGCTCGGCCGGCAGCGTGTCCATCGCCGTGCCGTTGGCGTGGCCGTAGCCCCAGTCCGCGACGATGTACTCTGTGACGTCTGGCGAGAGGACGGCGTTGAGGTAGTCGTAGATCTTGTCGACGTCGCCGCCGCCGCCGGCCAGGTGGACGTAACCGCAGACCCAGGTGGACAGGCCCTCGTCGGTGTCCTTCTTCATCGCGACCGGAAAACCGTCCGCCGCGAGCGTCGTGACCGTCTCGTTCCAGGCCCAGGCGACATCGACCTCGCCGCCGGCCATCGCCTGGCTGAGCTCGGTGTTGTCGGTCCAGTAGAGGCGGACGTTCCTGTGGACGTCGCGCAGGAACTGCGATGCTTCCTCAAACTGCGCGTCGCTCATCCCGGTCCAGTCAGTCAGCCCGATGGCAAGGCTGGCGAGCGCATATGCATCGTCGACATTGTCGCCGATCGATACGCGCCCCTCGAACCTGGGATCGGCGAGCGCCCGCAGCGACTGGAGCTCGGCCTCGTCGACGCGCTCGGTATTGTAGATGACGCCGGTGTTTCCCCACTCGAACGGGACGATCCAGGCCTGGCCGTCGGCCGTGGTCATGAAGCCAGGCATCGCCGCGATCCCTTCGACAACATCGTCCCAATGCTCGATCCGCGACGTGTCCAGCGGAGCGAGCAGGCCCGCGTCGCGCCACTTGGTGACCGACTGCGAACAAGGATGGGCGACATCGGCCCTGAAACCGGCCATCAGCTTCCCGAACGCCTCCTCCTCGTCGCCGAAGAAGGCGAAGGTCGGCGACGCGCCGTGCTTCTCGACGTAGGAAGGGTGGAAGGCGGGATCCTCGTAGCCCGCCCAGTCGAAGACGACGAGACCGCTGTCCTGGGCCTGCGTCACCGCGACTGATGCGGAAAGCACGGCGGCTGCCGCGGCGATCGTACCGACTGCTCTGCTGTTCCTCATCGTTCCACTCCTTCGGTTTCCCGGGGTTCAGGATGGCGCGCGCGCTGCGAAATGGCGCGGGAAGGTCGCCTCGAGATGCTTGAGCGCAACGGAAAGCGCGCGCTCGCGCGTCATGTCGCCGGACATGAGAAGGCGCAGCCACAGTCCCTCGAGCAGGGCGCCAAGGCCCTCGGCGGTCGCTCGGGGGTCGAGATCGTAGCCGGCTTCGTCGACAAGGCTGCCGACGATATCGGTGAGCGCCTCGTCGTACTCGGCGTCGCGGCCGCCGCAGAGCTCCCGATAGGTCGGGCGGGATTTCGCCTCGCCCCAGAAGGCGCACCAGGCGGCGAGCTTGCGCTTGTTGCAGATCGCGCGGTCGAAATCGGCGGCCACCAGCGCCCGCAGGCGCCTGGCGGGCTCGGCGCCCGCCCTGTCGATCGCGCTGCGCCAGTGCGCGGCGTACTCGTCCGCCATATGCTGCAGGGTCGCGACGAGCAGCTTGTCCTTGCTCTCGAAGTGGAAGTTGACGATGCCGCGCGACAGGCCGGCGCCGTCGGCCACATTGGCCATCGTGGTCTCCGAATAACCGCGCTTGGCGAGCGAATCGATCGTCGCCTCTATGAGCTGGAGGCGGCGCGTGTCGCGCGAAGCCTTGCGTCCCTTCCGTTCCTCCGCTGTCGCCTCGTCCTTCACTGCCTTCATGGATGCGCCTGCCTCCGACCGACCTCTTCAAGCCTTGAAAGGCAGGATGCGGGCGATGCCGTCAAGTCCGCGTGTCAGGCTAGCCCATTGAACGGAGAGCGCAAGGAATTTGTTGAACATTCATTCAGAATGAGGGAAATTCGGCCGAGTGCTTGGGGGAGCTGCGCGCGTTGAAGAAGCGACCGGGACAATGAAGCGCTACGACGCGATCGTCATCGGCGGCGGCCACAACGGGCTGGTCAGCGCCTGCTACCTCCAGCGCGCCGGGCTCGACACGCTGGTCGTGGAGAAGAACGACTGGATCGGCGGCGCCGCGGTCAGCCGCGAGCTGACGCCGGGCATCCTCTATTCCAACTGCTCCTATGTCTGCTCGCTGTTCCGGCCCGAGATCATGCGCGATCTCGAGCTGCCCCGGCATGGGCTGCAGGTCATCCCCTACGAGGGCGGGGCGGTGCTGACCGAGGACGGCGACTATCTCGCCGCCTATCGCGACCACCACGCCCACCGGCGCGAGTTCGCGCGCTGGTCGCCGCGCGACGCCGAATCCTACGAGCGCTATGCGCGCGACGTGACGCGGCAGTGCCGCTTCATCCAGCCGCTCCTGATGCGCACGGCGGCCGATCCGACGAGCTTCCGGCCGCGCGACATCGGCGAGCTGCTCTATCTCGGGAGGAAGTTCGCGGACCTCGGGCCCGCCGAAATGGCGCAGACGCTGCGCTTCTGGACCATGTCGATCTCCGATTTCCTCGATGAGTATTTCGAGACGCCGGTGATCAAGGCCTATCTGGCGCTGTCCGGCATCATCGGCACGGCGCTCGGCCCGATGTCGCCCGGCACCGCCTACGTGCTCCTGCACCACTACATGGGCGAGGTCGACGGTACAGTCGGCGCGTGGGGGTTCGCGCGCGGCGGCATGGGCGCGATCTCGAACGCGCTCGCCGCCTCCTTCCAGGCTTCCGGCGGCACGATCCGGACCGGCGCGGCGGTGGCGCGCGTGCTGGTCAGGAGCGGCCGGGCGGAAGGCGTGGTGCTGGAGGGCGGCGAGGAGATCAGGGGGGCGCTGGTCGTCTCCAATGCCGACGTCAAGCGTACCTTCCTGAAGCTGGTGGAGGAGCGGGAGCTGCCGCCCTCCTTCGTGAAACGCGTGCGCGGCTTCAAAGTGCGCGGCTCGTCCGGCAAGCTGAACATCGCGCTCGACACGATGCCGGATTTCCCGGCGCTGCCGGCCGGGTCGCCGTGCCTGCAGGGGGACCTCCACTTCACCGACACGGTCGAGCGGATGGAGCGCGGCTATGACGACTGGAAGGCGGGCCGATGGTCCGCCGATCCCTTCGTCGACATGGTGATCCCGACCACGCTCGACCCGACCATGGCGCCGGCCGGAAAGCACTTCGTGAGCTGCTTCGTCCAGTACTGCCCGCACCAGGTGGAGGGGCGCGACTGGACCGACGCCGATCGCGACGCCTTCGCCGAGACGGTGGTGACGCAGATCGCCGGCCACTCGCCCGGCTTCCGCGACAGGATCATCCACATGGAGGTACGCACGCCGCGCGAGATCGAGGCTGAGGTCGGTCTGACGGAGGGCAACATCTTCCAGGGCGAGCTGACCTTCGACCAGCTGCTCTTCAACCGCCCGGTGCCGGGCCACGCGCAGTACCGCTCGCCGATCGGCGGGCTCTACATGTGCGGCTCGTCCACCCACCCCGGGGGCGGCGTCATGGGTGCGCCCGGACGCAACGCGGCGGCCGAGATCCTGCGCGACCTGAAGCGGCCCCGGCGCCACATGAGCGACGCCTATGAAGTCCTTTGACGTCGCCATCGTCGGCGGCGGGCACAACGGCCTCGCCTGCGCGATCCTGCTCGCCCGCAGCGGGCGCAAGGTGCTCGTCTGCGAGGCGGGTGCGGCGCCGGGCGGCGCCGCGCGCATGGAGGAGTTCGCGCCGGGCTTCCGCACCTCGCTGGCGCCGCTTCTCAGCCGCTTGCACAAGGAGACGATCGACGCGCTCGGCCTCTCGTCGCACCGGCTCGACCTCTCCGGCTGCGCGATCGACACGCTCGTCGTCTCGCCCGGCGCCGAGCCGCTTCGGCTCCGGGGAGACTACGGCGAGGACATTGACGGGCTGGACGCGCCCGAGCGCGACGCCTGGCGCGGGCTCCGGGCAAAGCTCTTCCGCTTCGCCGGCATGCTGCGCCCCTTCCTGTTCCGGCCGCCGCCGGATATGGCGGGCGGCACGCTGCGGGAGAAGCTGACGCTCGGTTCCGCGGCGATCGGCCTGCGCCGCCTCGGCCGCGAGGACATGCGCGAGTTCCTGCGCCTGATCCTGACCAACGTCGCGGACCTGGCGGAGGACGAGCTCGCGGACGATCGGCTGCGCGGGCTCCTCTCCTTCGACGCGGTGATGGGCTCGCATCTCGGCCCCCGGTCGCCGACCTCGCTGCTCGGGCTCTACTACCGGCTGGCCGGCGATGTCGGCGGCCATGCGGGGCGTCTGGTGATGCCGAAGGGTGGCTCCGGCGCGGTCGTCGAGGCGATGCTGGGCGCAGCGACGGCGGCGGGCGTGACGGTCCGGACCGGGGCGGCCGTCGCCCGCATCCGGGTCGCCGCCGGGCGCGTCGCGGGGGTCGCGCTCGCCGGCGGGGAAGAGATCGACGCGCCGATCGTGGTCTCCGCCGCCAATCCCTGCACGACCTTCCTCGACCTCGTCGGGCCCCGCCATGTCGACGCCGGCTTCGCCGCGCGGCTGCGGCACGTGCGCATGAAGGGGAACGTGGCGCGGCTCGACCTCGCGCTCGACCGGCCGGCCGTCTTTCCGGGCGAGAGCGGCTCGGGACGGAATGCGCGCATCGTCGTCGCGCCGTCGGTCGACCATGTCGAGCGCGCCTTCAACGCGGTGAAGTATGGGGAGGTGGCGGCTGACCCGGTCTTGGAGATCGTGCAGCCGAGCACTACTGATCCGTCGCTCGCCCCGGCGGGAGCGGCGGTCATCTCGGTCGCCGTCCCGTTCGTGCCGTATGGATTCGGGGAGAGCAGCGATGGCGCGCGCGAGGGGCTGATCGAGACGCTGGTGTCGAAGCTCGACGCGCTGTCGCCGGGCCTGCGCCGCACGGTCCGCCATGCGAGGCTGCGCACCCCCGCCGATATCGAGCGCGACTACCTGATTCCCGGCGGGCACTGGCACCACGGCGAACTGCAGGTCGACCAGATGCTGGTCAACCGGCCGGTCCACGGCGCCGACCGCTATGCGACGCCGATCGACGGGCTCTATCTGGCCGGTGCCGGCTCGCATCCCGGCGGCGGCATATCCGGCGTGCCGGGGATGAACGCGGCACGGCGCATCCTTGAACTGGAGAAGCCGTGATGACCGACGCGGCAACGAGGCGGAAAGGGCAGCGCCATATCGAGCGGCTGCTCCTCGACACGCCGTTCCAGCCGCGCCTCGACGCGCTGATGAAGACGCAGGACTGGTACGACTGGGCCGGCTGCCGTGCGCCCGGCTCGCTCTGGAACGCGGAGCTCGAATATTTCGCGATCCGCAGCCAGGCGGCGCTGTTCGACATCTCGCCGATGATCAAGTACCGCATCGAGGGCACCGACGCGGCGGCCTTCCTCGACCGGCTGACCCTGCGCGACGTGGCGAAGCTTGGCGTCGGCCGGGTCCACTACACGGCCTGGTGCGACGACGACGGCAAGGTGCTGGACGACGGCACGCTGTTCAGGCTGTCGGACGACCGCTTCCGCCTGTGTTGCCAGGAGCGGCATCTGCCGTGGCTCTTGGACACCGCGCACGGGTTCGACGTCGATATCGCGGAGGAGACGGAGGCCGTCGCCGGGCTGGCGCTTCAGGGACCGACCAGTTCCAGTGTGCTGCGCGATGCCGGCTTCGCGGGCATCGAGCGGCTGAAGCCGTTCCAGGCGGCGGAGTTTGCGGACGCAGGCGGCAAGGTTCTCGTCTCGCGCACGGGCTTCACCGGCGATCTGGGCTACGAGCTCTTCGTCGACGCGGATGCGGCACTGGCGCTCTGGGACCGGCTGATCGCGGCCGGGCGGCCGCACGGCATCCGCGCCATCGGCTATGCGGCGCTCAACCGGGCGCGAATGGAGGCGGGCTTCATCGTCGCCAATGTCGACTTCGCGACCGCCGGGCTGGTGCTGCGCGCCGGCCGGTCCCGCCATCCCGACGAGATCGGGCTGGGCTGGATGGTCGACGCCGGGAAGGGACATTTCAACGGACGCCGCGCCATCCTCGCCGCTCGGGAGCGCAAGGAACTGCGCCACGTGCTGGTCGGGCTGGAGATCGAGGGGAACGTGCCGGCGGAGCACGCGATCGTCTACCACCACGGCAAGCGCGAGGCGGGGCTGGTGACGTCTGCCGCCTGGTCTCCCACCGCCAAGCGCAACATCGCGATCGCCAGCCTCGAGCGGCCGTTCGGTGACACCGTCCTCGACGACCTCTTCGTCGAGATCTACGCCATGCGCGAGCTGCGCTACGAGAAGCTGATGAAGCGCGCGCGGATCGTCGAGCGCCCGTTCGTCAAGCTCGCCCGCCGCACGGCGACGCCGCCGGGAGCTTCCTGATGGAGGGCGACGACGAGCGGCAGGTGGCGGAGAATCTCGCGCTGGTGACGGCGCCGCTCGGCGAGCCGTGGTCCGGCCGCGCGCGCTATGCGGCGGCGATGTTCTTCTACCAGCGCGGCTGGATGGATGCCGACACGCTGGAGGTCTATCGCCTGTCCTCGCGCCTCGATGCCCAGGACCCGATCCCGATCCTGCGCGAGCGCGGGGTGGGGCAGGACTGGCTGCGGCGCATCGCGGGCGGCTCCGCAGATACCGAGCCAGGCAGGGCGGGCAGGAGAGGGAGGTGACGGTGGAACGCGAGCCAGAATATGACGAGCCGGCGATCCGCTTTCTCGAGATGCTCTGGGGCGAAGGCTACCTCTCGCCCGGCGGGCCGGAGGAGGTCGACCGCATCCTCGCCGGCCGGTCGCTCCGAGGCCTGAAAGTGCTCGACATCGGCTGCGGCTCCGGCGGCATCACGCTGCGGCTCGTCGAGACGCATGGCGCGGCACATGCGACGGGCGTCGACGTCGAGCAGCCCGTGATCGACAAGGCGAACAAGCGGGCGGCCGCATGCGGTCTCGGAGGGCGGGTCTCCTTCGTGCTTGCGGGGCCGGGGCCGCTGCCCTTTCCGGACGCGAGCTTCGATGCCGTCTTCTCCAAGGACGCGATGGGCCACATCGCCGACAAGGAGCGGCTGTTCGCCGACATCTTCCGTGTGCTGAGGCCCGGCGGATTCCTGGCCGCCAGCGACTGGCTGACCTCGCATGACGGCCAGCCGTCGCCCGAGATGAAGGCCTATCTCGCCGCGGAAGGGCTGAGCCTGGGGATGGCGTCGCCGTCGCGCTACCGGGCAGCCCTCGAAGCGGCGGGCTTCGCCGATGTCGAGCTGGTCGACCGCAACCCTTGGTATCGCGCAACCTCGCGCGAGGAACTGGCCCTGCTCGAGGGGCCGCTCTACGACGAGATCGCGGCCGCGGTCGGAAGGGCGTATGTCGACAAGAACATCCGCACCTGGAAGGCGATGATCACGGTGCTCGACAGCGGCGAGCACCGCCCGACGCACCTGCACGCCCTGAAGCCGCGCTAGCACGATCGCGCCGCGCCGCTTGTTCTTTCGATCAATGGCAATGCCGGCTTGGAGGGCAAAGGATGCGCCAGTGCGAACCGCCGCATCCCCGCCTAGTACTCGCAACGACCGGTTTCGACGTGCGCATCCCCGCCAGTCGACGGTGCATGCCGTGCTCGACCGGCACGGCCTTGTGAGCCGCGCCCGCAAGAGGCGAGCGGCGAACGACGGGCAAGGCGCTGTCGGAGGCCGCCCGGCCCAACGATCTGTGGTGCACGGATTTCAAGGGCGAGCTCAAGACCGGCGACGGCCGCTATTGTTACCCCCTGACAGTCACCGACCAGGCCTCGCGCATGATCCTTCTGTGCGAAGCCCTCGAGAGCACGAAGGAACTCCCGTCACCGAGGCCTTCCTGGGCCTGTTCAGGGCGCGCGGCCCGCCGCAAGCCATCAGGAGCGACAACGGTCTGCCCTTCGCCTCGCCAAACGGCCTCTACAACCTGTCGAAGCTGTCCGTTTGGTGGCTGAGCGCCTTCCTTGAAAGCCTATCAGGGCCTGCCGGAGGTGGAATACCCCTTCCACGACCGGGACATCCTCGTCACTGCCTGCGGCCGCATCTGCATGGCAGAAAGAAGATCAACGTCTCGACCGTGTTCGGCGGCCAGAGGCTCTGCATCGAGGAGCTCGACGACGGTATTTGGCTGGTCAGCTTCATGCACTACGATCTGGGATACTTCGACGACGAGACGTGCCGACTCGAACCCCTTCAGAACCCATTCGGGCCAAAGGTGTTACCTATGTCGTCGGAATAAAATGTAACCCATGTGGCCAGAATGGACCCCCGGGAAAACTGGCGCACCCGACAGGATTCGAACCTGTGACCTCTGCCTTCGGAGCAATTTGACCTGGCTATCCTAAATGCACGCCAGGGCACGCCATGATACTACAACCTACTGAAACCGCTGGACAATTTAGATTTCCTCGCCGAAATCCCTATCCGAAACTTCGCTCCGATTTTCCTCCGGGTGCTTCCGTGGTGCTTCCGCGGAAGCAGCCCCTCCTCAACAGGAGGAGCGCCTGATGGCAAAGCTCACAAAACGTGTGGTGGACGCCGCGGCCGTCCGCGAGAAGGACTATTTCATCTGGGACGACGAGTTGCCCGGCTTCGGCCTTCGCATCTTCGCGTCCGGCAAGCGCAGCTACCTTATACAATATCGCGCCGCAGGTCGAACCCGTCGCTACACGATCGGCCTGCATGGCATCTGGACGGCGGAGACGGCCCGGCAGGAAGCCAAGGTGCAGCTCGGTCGCGTCGCGCAAGGCGACAATCCTTCCGAAGAACGCCTGCTCGATCACCAAGCGATCACCGTCAAGGAATTGTGCGCTTTATACCTCAAGGATCTGGAGGCAGGTCTTATCCTCGGGAAGGGTGGCCGACCGAAGAAGGCGGGCACCATTGTCAGCGATGTCGGTCGTATCAAAAGACATATCATTCCGCTCATAGGCAATCGCCGGGTCAAGGATCTCGTCAAGGCAGATATCGCAAAGGTTTTGAAGGACGTCATGGCTGGCAAGACGGCGGTGACGGTCAAGACCAAGAAGCTGCGTGGCAAATCCATCGTGCGAGGCGGTGCTGGCACGGCAACCCGGACCGTGGGACTGCTCGGTGGTATCCTCACCTACGCCATGGAAGCGGGCATCATCACGTCCAACCCTGCTCACGGCATCCGCAAGCCTAAGGACAACGTGCGTGGCCGCCGTCTCACCGAAGCGGAATATCGGACACTCGGCAAAATGCTGCGAAAAGCCGCCGAGAACGAAAAATACGCGATGACCGTCGAGATCATCCGTCAGATCGCCCTGACCGGCTGCCGGCGAAGTGAAATGATCAATCTGAAATGGACCGAGGCCGATACCGATGGGAGTTGCCTGCGCCTGGCCGACAGCAAGGAGGGTGCGTCCATCCGTCCGATCGGCCTTCCTGTCGTTGAGTATCTCGAGGCGCGGCGCGAGGAGCCGACAGGCACCTATGTCTTCTCCGGCCAGGGTGAGGACAACGCGTTCGGCAGTTTCCCGAACCACTGGCGGCAAATCTTCAGGGATTCCCCGCTTGCTGATGTGACGGCGCACGTTCTGCGCCACAGCTTCGCCAGCATCGCGAACGATCTCGGTTTCACGGAGGTCACGATCGCCGCTCTGGTGGGCCACTCAAAAGGATCGGTGACCAGCAACTACATCCACACGCTCGATACCGCGCTCATCATGGCGGCAGACACCATCTCTGGCTACATTCAGGGACTGCTCGATGGGGTCGAATTCAAGCAAACCGCCTACGCCCTGGACCGCAGATCGCGACGTGCCGCGCTGGATCGATTCCTGCAGTCAGCGGTGGGCGCCGAGATGGAGGAAAAACGACCAGATCTCAGCAAGGCAGCATAGACCTTACGCACTGGACATGATTGCCGCTCAGCGGACGTGCGCTCAAAGCGAAACCTATTCGCTTCGGCCGCTGTGTCGCGACAAAAGGCGGTGGCCCTTCAGACAAAGCCCCTTCTCTGCAAGCATCTCATTCCAGCCGCCCTCAAGGCCGATGCGGCTGGTATCTTCGAAAAGCCCCTTGCTTTCCTCGATCCGCGTCAAACGCTCGAATTTTCCGTAGAGGGGATGATCGGCGGAGACAAAAAGCTCTTTGCGATGAAGGATGGGCCGGTTGCGGCTCTCCCGGAAATTCCGGGTTTTCACGCGGAATGTTTGCAGGTGAACATTCAGGGATTCGACAAGCGGCGGGTGCGGACTGCTCTCAAATTCAGGGTAGCTCAGATAGGAAATTTTTGGCTCGCCGCGGTGGAGCTTGATGATGTTTGCCCCTTCCACCCGCCCAAGATACGCACGGGCGCAGCCTTCGTAGAGGCGCAGTACGGAAGAAAGCTCAGGCAGCGCCGTCTCATGAACATAAAGCGCCGTGGGGGTAAGTTTCCCGACACTGGAATCCTGGCAGGCCCGATCGACTGTGCCCGGCTGTCCTAGGGAATACAGCAAAGTGTCTGCCCCGGTGCAGGCCTGTTTATAGGTGTTAAAAAAGGCCTTCACGTCCCGTTGCAGCGGGAGCGGCAGCCTCCCGAAAGGCGGCCGCCCTTCAAACTGCGACAGCGCAAGATAAATCAGCAGGTCGCGGCTACGCTGTTCGCCGACGGCATCCCAATCTGCCTGTTCAGTCGCGTAAAGAACCACGCGAAACGCTTTTCGGATCGAGCCGAACACCTCAACCAGCTCGGAAACATTCGCTAGCTCGTCGTCATGGGGAAGCCGTCCGCGCTCGCCCAGGAAGGTCATTAATGGCGCAAGCAGCGCTTCGTGCCTTGCGAACAACTCCGCCGATTTCGTCAGGCGCGGCGCGGCAAGGCGGCGGCGGTAGCGCGAAGAAAGAAACTGGGTACGTGCCTGCTCATCACGAAAGACATAAAATACGCCGGGGGCAGCGGGGACGGCGCTGACCTCCAGGGTCCGGTCTATCCATTGGCGCAGTTCCTGCTGCTCAAAAAACTTCTGGAACGTGCCCCGGCTGGTTAGATAGCCGTCTTCATAGTCCGTGGCTTCGCGCAAAGCCTTCGCTTCAAGCGTTAGCCGCGCGCTGACGACCAGAATTTGCTCGGCGAGCTCCCAGGCCCGGTGCAAGGCCTCCTGCCGTTCGGCGGGATTCTCGATGACATTGATGACGTAGCCTATATTGACGATGGGAGCCTTTTGGCGGTCATGGTCGGGCCGGTGGACGGGGTCCCATCCGCCCGCTTCATAACCGAGCATGGCGAGGTGACGCAGGTCGTCTCCACGGCCGCATCCGTAATCAAACAGGCGCATGCCGGGCTGAAGAAGCCCGTCAGCAAGGATGCATTTTAACGGGCGTGAAGGTTCCGCGCGTCCAATGGCTGTGCGCGCACGGTTGTGAAGGTTTCCCCCCGGCGCCCGCATGGCTTCAGGCGACGAGCGCGACGAGATCGTCGATTTTGCGCAAGTCCTTGTTGCCGGCGAGGTAGGAGATGCCCCTGTGCAAATGCAGCCTGAATTGCTGCGCGACTGTATCAGCGTCCGTTCCCAGCCCGTCCCGGACGCACCGCTCCCGCAGCAGGGCCATATAGAGGTCAGCATAGCGCCCGCCGAAAACTTTCCAGCTCATTTCAACATTGCTGTCGGCCGGAATCTTCGATTGAGGCGGAACGCTCTGCTCGGCGAGCGACAGACACAGCGCCCAGCGGCACAGCACGTTCCAGTGCTCGATCCCCGTAACCCTTTTGAGCTTGATGAGCTGGTCTTTGGCCTGCTGCGAGACGCGGATGTGTTCTATCGCCATTATGCAGCCTCCCTGGATGGCAGGTAGCCCGTCGTGATGCGTGTCGCCCCCGTATTGTCATCATATGTGAGCTGATAGGTATGCCCGATCCATGGGCGCAGGCGCTCATGATATTCGCCCGCGATCTCTTCATCGGTGGAGAGCAGCAGCACCTGATGACTGGCAAACGGCAGATACCGTTCGACCAGATGTATACGGTGAACGGAATCCAGCCGCCCAAGCGGCGTATCGATGGCGGTCGGCAGCGGGCGGCCGGACGCCTTGGCAAGCCCCCAAAGCAGCGCCACCGCGAGGAGCTGTCGCTCGCCCGCCGACAGCCGTTCGGCGCTCAACGGCTCATCATCGCGGCCGTAAAGAGTCAGCGCGTAGTCCTCCGGATCGATGGAAAGGCGCGTAACCAGACCGCTTTTGCGTAAGAGCTGCTGGTAGCTTTCGAGAACCAGTTGCTCGATCCGCCTCACATGGCGGGCGATGACGGCCTGCCGGAACGTCTCAAGCGTTCTGCGGACTTTTCCTGAGTGCCGCAGGATTCGCGAGCGGTCATCGCGTCGGCCTCGATCTTTCGCATCGGATTCCAGCAGTCGCGCGAGGGCCTGTTCGCGGCGTTCCAGCTCGCGCTGCTGACGTTCGATATCCTGTCCCATCGCTGCGTGCATGGCCTCTAGTTCGGCGATCTCCGCGCGAAGCTCTTCACGGTCCTTTGCGATGAGCTCAATCGTATCGGAACTGGGGATGCTCTCGTACTCAATCCGCGTCTGCTCTTCACGAGCCCGCTGTTTGTCCTGACGGGTGAGAAGGCGGACCGCGTCCGTGCGGAGCTGGTCAAGATCCCCGCGCAGGAGCGTATGAAGATCGCTGCGCACTTCCGGGGCAATATCGAGTACCGTGTCCTTCATACCCAGTGCTTCACGTTCGGACCGGTCGGCGTCAAAGAAGGCCTTGAGTGCATCGACGACCTGCTTCTCCGCTTTCTGTCCGCGCAGGTGCTTGAGCGCGGCCCGATCCCTTTCTTTGAGCGCACCCGAAAGGTCGCGGGCACGGCGGCATTCTTCCTCATGTTGGTCGCGCAGCTCGGCCGACTCCAGAAGGACGCGCACCATGAGCAACGGCGCGGCCCCGCCCGCGAACTCACGCAACGCAGTCTCGCCATCCTTGACGTGCTGCACGGCGTCCGACCATCTTTCATCAATAGCTTCACGCTGGTCGTAGAGGGTGCCGCCGACCTTGCGATACTTCTCTTCGATCTTCTGCAACTCACGGCGGGTCTTGTCGATCCGGTGCGTCTGCAAGGCCGCGCGCTCCTGTTTCAGGGCGTCAAGGCGGCGGCGTAGCTCCCGGACCGCATCCTGGGCGGACGTGATTTCAGTCTGACGGGGCGCATCCTTTTCTTCCGAGCGCTTTCGCCGCTCGTAAACCAGAAGGTCCTTTTCAAGCTGATCAACCATATCCAGGCCCAACAGGTTCTGGATGGCCGCACCGATCAGCGCGGAGGAATCAGCTTGCGAAGCGTATGCTTCGACCTGTTCACCGTCGAACAGGAACAGGTGGGCAATGTTAGCCGGGAAGAACTCTTCGACCTGCGTCGCCCAGTTGTCGGCCAGAGCCGATTCGGCGTGGCCGTTCTTCAGAACCTCGAACCGTTCCTTGCACCCACCGCCCGACAGTTTCCAGAAACGGCGAACGCGGTATCGCTCCTCGGTCCCTTCAACGGTACGGCGAAAGGCGATCTCTACTCCGGCTTCTGATTTCCCTTCGCCCCTGTGGATGCACCGGGTGAGATATTCGGCATAGGCGAGCGATCCGCGGTTCGAACACTTCGCATGAGGCCCGAAAAGACCCAGTTGCAGTGCGTCGAGGAACGTCGTCTTTCCGCCGCCATTCAGCCCGCCGATCAGGACGATGGGCTTGTTGGGAGCAGGAGGTGTCAGCTCAACGCTTTGCGTCCCTTCATAAAGCCCAAAATCATGAAGAGTGATTTCGTCGAGGATCATTGGCAGGCCTCATCCGATATGGATGGGGCATCACCTGCGGGCGCATACTCATCGGTGGCGCGCTCCCTCGCTTCGCCGAGCGCATCCCGCCTCAGCCGCGCCCTTTCGACGGCGTCGTCTTCATCTTCATAGAAGTTCCGGTAGAACGAGGATTCAATGGCCTCGAACAGCCCCGCGCGGCGCAGCATGGATTTGTGGCGCTTCTCGATAGACAACAGCTCGCGCACGAGCTGGAAATGCAGATCGTCGTCGTCACACAGCTCGCGAAGCAGGCCCATTTCTGTGGCACCCATCACGAGGTTGTCGTCCAGGCTGCCGCCCGGGTAGGATTCGCCGGCAGCCTCTTCATATACGCGCGGCAGGTTGTCTTCGATTTCATGTTTCTCGACGACCCAGATGCGCCGGATTTCCTCAAGCTCTTCAAGCGTGATCAGTTCGATATCACGAACCTCTTCCGGTCCGTTCTCGCGGATATGCTGCTGGGCTTCCAAGACACGCCTAAGCCACATCTCACGGGCTTCCTGCTTGTACGGGCCGGGAATCGGACGGTCGTTATAAAGCTGCACAGCGCCGTTCATGCGCCGGAAGTCTCGCAAGGGACGGTCGGCATCGGGCGTCTTCGGGGGGTCGAGCCGGTTGCGCAGTTCGAGAAGCGGCAACATCCATTCTTTTTCTTCGTCGTTCTGGATCATGGCGTGCATCGACTTGTCCTTCTCGACAAGCGTGCAGACCCAGCATCCGAACCGGCTGTCACCGCAGCTCGGGGTAGTCGTGTCGACGACGAGTGGGCATTCCCCGTCAGCCGAAGCACCCTGGTACATCGTCAAAAGGTCTTTGTTGTTGTAACCCCATGGGTTTCCGACCTGCATGAGAAACATCCAGACATCGTCATTCGACCAGTCTTCGATGGGAGAATAGACGTAGGAGTTGGGCAGGCTGCCATTTGGGCTTAGACGGTCGCGGACCCGCTTTTCTTCATAGCGTTCCATGACCTTCGCGCGGGCTATGCTCTCGGCTTTCCTTGTGCCGAGAACAAGGATCGCTTCTCCGTGCTTTTGGACGACCGAGCCTATGAACTGCGTGGACGGATTGATCTTCAGACGCTCGGTGCACCAGCGGAACTTAGGGCGCGGCGCTGGGTAGCCCCGGCCGATCAGGTTTACCCAGAACGTGTTTTCCGGCGCTGGCGTAAGCCTGTGCGCGGTTAAAGGTAGGCCCTGATCGGCCGCCTGCTTGCCCATACGGTCAAGCGACTTGGACACCCACAAGGCCACAACCGGGTTCTCAACGAGCGTATCCGTGCTGATGACATAGACCGGTTTGGAGCGTTCATCCTCAGGCAGGTCGGCGAGGGCCAGCCACACGAGTTGCAGAACGGCGGTTGAATCCTTCCCGCCGCTATAACCGACAACCCAGGGTATCTCGTCCGACAGATAGAGACTGACGATCTCCTGCTTGATCGCTTCGATCGTCTTCTTGAACCCGGCTTCGGAAAATGCCGAATTACGCTGTGGCTTTTTCGATGCCATTGGCCCCCCGCTTATATGCGCCTTCGACACGAAGTTCGTCGTCCGACAGCTCAAGGCCCAGATGGCCCTTGATGGCGTTTGCAGTCAAAACGACGTTTTGATGCGCTTTTGAAAGCTGCCCACCTACCAGGGCACGGCCTTCCCACATTCTACTATTGGCGCGCCGCCAGTCTATGCTTTTGAGATTGACGATCTTCTTTTTCCAACTCTTGGGATACTTCAGAATGAGCGCCCGTCCAGCACGCGCCAATGCTTGCAGCACCACGCCGTGCGTGTGGATAAAATCGGTACGCACCTCGCCGGCTGTCAGGTCGCCGCTGCGAACCCGGCCCCACTCATCGAACTGAGCGGCAACCGTTTCCCAAAAATCGAGCGCAAGATGGGCGGTCTCTTCGGGCGTCGTTTCCGGCAACCCATTCAGCAGCTCGTTGGTCGCATGGTATATGGCGCTCAAAGTGAAAAGCCGCCGCGAGCGCGGCGCAAGGCTGGTCTTTTCCAGTTCGACCACGTCCCGGAATATGTCGGAGCCGGCGATCAGCGACTTCGCGAGCTGGGCGGTTTCGTCACGGTAATCATAGAGGATGCTGAGCGACGGGGATGGGCGGATGGCATAGCGATTGAGGTCGGCGAACATCTGCTGGCAACGCTCAAGCCCCTTGTCGAGGAAGAAGACAACGGCGATGGTCTCGTCGCCCAGCTCGGGGTGGTTGCGCAGAGCCTGATCGATGGCCGCCCGGCGGTGCTGGCCATCATTAATGATGAAACGCGCCGACATCGGGATTTTCAGGATGCCGATTCGGTTCGCTTCCCCTTCGCCCGCGAAGGGGGCAAAGGCGATATCGGCGTCTATCGAGACAGTGATGGCCGAGAAAACATAGTTGTCCACGTTCTCGGTGATGTAGCGCGAAAGCTCCGGGATTCGCGCCCTGTTGAGCTGCCTCTGCGCCCGCAATTCCGGCGCCAGTTCATCCTCATCAAACTGGAACAGCTTGGGCAAGAGCCGCATCGGGCACATGGAAACGTAGTATTCCCGCTGCGCCTGAATGCCCCTGATCGCGGGGAACTGATACTCGAAGCCGTCGCTCATATTTCTTTGTCAAGCCGAAGGGTTATACGATACAAACATAGTGAATCACATCGACCAAAGTTTGTCAAACATGACACATACGTTTGTATCGGCACACAAACAAGAGGCGGGACCGGTCTACCTCGACTGCAACGCGACCGCGCCCATTGAACCGGCCGTTCGGGACGCTGTCGTGCAGTGGCTGACGGATGAGCTTGGCAACGCAGGCAGCCGGACTCACGAGTATGGGCTACGAGCAAAAAAGGCTGTGCAGGCCGCGCGTGGCCGGATAGCTGCCGTAGTGGAAGCGGCGGCAGACGAGGTCATCTTCACGAGCGGCGCGACCGAGAGTAACAACCTGGCGATCCTGGGGTTGGCCGCGCATGGCGACGAAGCAAACCGCCGGCACATCGTTTCAACGGCTATCGAGCACAAGGCAGTTCTGGAGCCGCTGGAGGCCTTGGAAGCCAGAGGCTTCTCCATCACGCTGGTGCGCCCCGACGCGAACGGCGTGGTGACCGCCGAGGCCGTCACGGCCGCCCTTCGCCCAGACACGCTGCTAGTGTCGGTGATGCATGCAAACAACGAAACCGGCTCGATCCAGCCCCTGCTGGAAATAGCTAACGCGCTGGAGGCCCATGAAGCCTTCTTCCATGTCGATGCCGCGCAAGGATACGGCAAGGATCTGGAGCCCTTGCGCAACAAGCGGGTCGATCTGATCAGCGTCAGCGGACACAAGATTTATGGCCCTGTCGGTGTCGGCGCGCTTATCGCCCGGCGGCGCGGTTTCAAGCGCCCGCCGTTGACCCCTCTCACCTTTGGCGGCGGTCAGGAGCGCGGCTTGCGACCCGGCACGCTCCCCGTACCGCTTATCGTCGGCCTTGGCGTGGCGGCTGAGACCGCCCTGAAGGATCACGAGTCCCGCCAAAAGCGGTGCCGCGTTATCCGTCAGCAAGCGTTGGCAGCCCTGAAGCCGCTGGGAATCCGGATGCACTCGCATCCGGATCGCACATTATCGCACGTCATGAATTTCTCGGTGCCCGGTGTCGATTCTGAAGCGGTGATGGTAGCGCTCAAGGATGTGGCGGCGGTGTCCAACGGCTCCGCCTGTACATCCCAGAGCTACACGCCGAGCCATGTTCTCGAGGCAATGGACCTGCCGGGCGACGCGGTCGCCGGCGCTATCCGCGTATCATGGTCTCACTTGACCCCTGATGTCGATTGGGCACTGCTGGCCTCGCGGATCGCCGCCCTCAGTTAGCGAACCATCAGATGAGAGTAGACCACCAGAAGCATCACTACCCCTCGCGCCTAAATTCAAGGTTGATCCGCAATCCTCTGCAAAGCAAATTCTTTTAAGGGAACGAAAACAAGATTCCGGTACGTCACTGCAGACATTGCCGAGCGCGAAGCAGAATGACGATTGGGATCGCTGGGGTCGGTGTAATTCGGCCGATGTGTGGGGGAAAGGCCGCTTCCTATGAGTTTGCGCGATATTGAATACCAGGAGGATTACCGGTCCGGCTACGATAGTATCGTCGAGGATTTCATCCGACCCTCACTCGCGCGGTCGCAAGCCTACTGGCGTGCCGTTGGATATTTTTCCAGCAGCGCGCTGGAATCTTTCGGCGCCCCCTTAGGAGAGTTCATAAGGAACGGCGGCCAAATCCGGCTGGTCACCTCGGTCGAACTCTCCCACAGCGATCTTGAAGCCATCCAGAACGGCGTGCCCAAGCAGGATATCTGCGCGCAACGTCTAGAACAGATCATTGAGACCGAATTCGCCGACGGCGTCGGTGACGGGGTCGCCCGCCTGGCCCGCCTTCTTGAAATCGGACGGCTGGAGATTCAGATCGCGGTTCCTCGGACCGGCTCGGGCATCTACCACGAGAAAATTGGGCTGTTCTTCGACAAGGAGGACTACGTGGCTTTCACCGGTTCATCGAACGAAAGCCGCAATGCCTTCGAGAACAACCGTGAATGCGTAGACGTATATCCGTCCTGGTCCAGTGCGGCGAGGGCTGCGCGAAAGAAGGCACATTTTGAAGAGCTTTGGGAGCGCAAAGACAAGGGCGTCGAAGTCTACAGCTTTCCTGATGCCGCGCGGCAGCAGCTCATAAGGGTGTGCGGCGAGTGGGAGGCAGGTCATCGGCGCCGCAAACAGGCGGAAAAGGCGAAGCCCGGTAAGTGGCGTCACCAGGATGATGCGCTGGAAGAGTTTCTTGCGGCCGATCGCGGCGTGCTCAACATGGCCACCGGCACAGGCAAGACGCGCACTTCGCTCAAGATCCTCCGGGCACTGTACGACAACGACAGCATTGACACGGTCATTGTCAGCACGGACGGAAATGACTTGCTGGACCAGTGGTATGCCGAGCTGCTCGGCGTGCGCAAAGATATAGGCGCGCAGGTGTTTCGCCATTACAAATCCGCGCGTGAGGTCGAGGATTTCCTTCTTGAACCGAGGAACGCCATCCTTCTGGTTTCGCGGCAGCCCCTAGCGTCGGCCCTGAGACAATTGCCTGCCGAAATCGGGCAACGGACGTTGCTCATTCATGACGAGGTTCATGGTCTGGGTAGCCCCGCGAACCGGGCTAGGCTTGTCGGGCTGTCTGATAACATCCGCTTCCGGCTTGGCCTAAGCGCAACACCTGACCGCGAGTATGACGAAGAAGGAAACGCGTTTCTCCTGGAGCACATCGGTCCGGAACTTATGCGGTTCGAACTTGACGATGCGATCCGCCGCGAAATCCTTGCACCATTCGACTATTTCCCGTTGCCCTATGAGCTGACGGCAGAGGACCGCCAGCGGGTCCGCGACGTTTACAAGCGGCAGGCAGCACGGGCTGCCGCGGGTAATCCCATGAGCGACGAGGAAGTCTGGATAGAGATCGCGCGCGTCTACAAGACGTCCAGAGCAAAATTGCCGATATTCGACAACTTCATCCGCGAACACCAGCACCTGCTCGAGCGATGCATCGTGTTTGTCGAGACGCAGGAATATGGGAATGAAGTATTAGAGATCATTCACAAATATCGGTCAGACTTCCATACTTACTTTTCAGGGGAAGAGTCGGAGACACTTAGGCGCTTTGCGCGGGGCGAGCTTGAATGCTTGATTACCTGCCACCGTGTATCGGAGGGAATCGATATCCGGTCGCTCAATTCGGTAATCTTGTTCTCTTCGGCGCGTGCCCGGCTCGAGACGATCCAGCGGATGGGGCGCTGTCTGAGGACGGACCCGGACAATCCGGGGAAAGTCGCAAACATAGTGGATTTCATCCGCCAGTCTGACGAAGAAGGGGAACAGAACGCGGATGAAGAGCGCGCGGAGTGGCTGACGGGGCTCTCTAAAGTGCGCGCGGGGGGAGAAGAAGAGTGACGATAGATGCACGGATAACTCAGGCCATAAATGAGGCCGTCGCAGACGCCGGGCAGCCCGAAACACTGGCTCGACGGTTGATCGCATGGTTTGAGGCCGTGACGTCGGGCAACGAAGATATCAACGACCAGGCGACGACAGCCCGGCACCTTGAAGTCCTGTTCGAGGGCACCGTTGTTCAGAACGGCACCGGGGAGGACGATGACTGATGCCCGCCGTCATGCGCATACTGGGTTGGAAGGCCCAGGGTCTCCGGTGCCCCGATCATGAAATCAGTTGCGCTGATGCGAACGGCCAGCCATTTCCTGTGTCCCTCATTCAGATGCCGAACGGCACCGGCAAGACGACAACGCTAGCGCTGCTGCGAGCAGCCCTGTCCGGCGCGGCGACCAGTCCAGGTTGGGATCGGCATACGATTTCTGAATTCCGGAAACGGAACAGCGCCGTGACCGACGGCTATTTTGAGGTGCGCCTCCTGCTCAACGATAGGCGTGCGACCATCCTCATGGAGTTCGATTTTGAGAACGGCCGGGTTTCGTACAAGACGACGCACGGCCCTGGACGGCGCGACGGGTTTCATCCGCCGTCTGATTTCCGCCGCTTCATGAACGAGAATTTTGTCAACTTCTATGTCTTTGACGGCGAGTTGGCGCAGCATCTTCTCGACCGGGAATATACGGACGCGCAGGTCGTCGTTGAGAACCTGTTCCAGATGAACGCCTTTGACGCGATGGCCCGCAAGGTCAGTGAATTCTGGGAGAGCAAGACGCAGAACGTCAGCGCCACAGAGGAACGCGGTCTGGCTCGCAGGCAAAACCGATTGAGCAGCCTCAGAGCCCATCTCGCCAAGTGCAAAAGCGAACAGAAGGAGTTGCAGGAAAAGCGGGCTGACCTCGCGGCGCAACTTCAGAAGAAGGAAGATGCTTATCACCAGGAGATCAAAAAAGAGGACGCTCGCTTTCAGGCGCTGAACGACGCAGAAACGAAGGTGGAACGCCTCAAGGGGAAGGTTCGCGAAGAGGCCTTGGACGTCCTTGATCGGATGCGCGACCCCCACGCCCTTTCGTCTTCGTTTGCCACTTCCATGGTGGCTCTCAAAGATGGCCTCGACAAGGTGAAGCTGCCTGAGAGCGCAGCGCGCGAGTTTTTTGAAGACCTGGCCGATGCCAAAGAGTGCGTTTGCGGCAGGCCCATCGACGCCGAAATTGCCGAGACAATCCGCTCACGCGCCGCCCGCTATCTCGGCACAGAAGACGTTGCCCTTTTGAACTCCATGAAGACGGCCATCAAGGACGCCGTGGGCGAACAGTCCGATGAAGCCGAGAAGGACCTGAACACGCGGATGGCCAATCTGGCGACCGCGATGGAAGAAGAGCGGGATGCGCGTAACGACCGGGATTCCCTTCGCCTGGAAGCGGAACAAGCCGATCCGGCCGTCAAGAGCGCGCGGGATGACATTGAGAGTCTGCGTAAGCAGATTGAAGACGTGGATGCCGAGCTGGAGAAGTTCGACAGCAAGGATCAGACACAGAATGACGAACGTACCTACGGGATCGAGATCCTTGAACGGCGGGTGGATGACGCCGAAAGGAAACTGGCAGAGATAACGCACACGCTCACGGAAAAAGCGAAACGCGATGCGCTGACGGCGATCATCAACAGCGCCCACAAGAAGGCGCGCACGGGGATAACCTCGGAGTTGTGCGAGCAGGCTAACGAGCGCATTTCCGAGTTGATGCCCCACAATAACATCTCGATTGACCGGATCGAGCAGAACCTGATCCTTGAAGGACAGGAAGGCGGCAGTGTCGGCGAAACCCTCTCGGTTGCCTATGCCTTCCTTGCGACGCTGTTCCACCGCTCGGACCATCAGCTTCCCTTCGTGGTGGACAGCCCGGCGGGACCCATCGATCTCGCGGTACGCCCGAAGATCGGCGAATTGATCCCGAACCTCACCGGCCAGTTCATAGCCTTCACGATTTCCTCGGAGCGCGCCCGGTTCATCGCGCCGCTCAAACGCGCCAGCAATACCGATATTCAGTTCGTCACCCTGTTCCGGAAAGGCTCCGAAGAGCTGGCACGCGCCGCCCATGAAAAAGGAAGCGTTCTTGAGACGGAGGACGGGCTGAATGTGACGGGCGAGGAGTTCTTCAACGAGTTCCAGCTCGAAGAAGAGGAGGCCGCCTGATGCAACCGTTCAGACTACGTTTGGATGCGCGCCAGTGGTTCAAGGATCTTCGCGACCAAAGGGTGTTCAAAACCGATTTCGATGCCTTCTATTTCTGCTTCATCGCGGGCGTCACAACCAAGCGTAAGGAAGCCGTCCCGCTCGATGAGACAGCCGAGCTGGTCGCCTACTTTCCAGACCGGTACAGTTCCCGTGGCAAGCTGCTTGTCGGCCTTTTTCTCAAGTCCGAACTCGAGGTTCTGGGCGTATCCATGGAAGAGCGTCCTGAAGTCCATTCGGCAATTGCACACCTTGTTACGCCTGACGCCCCCAACTTCTTGAGCGATGAAGGGGTTCGAGAGTTCAATAAGTATGCTCATGGGGGGTATGAACAACTTATCGAATGGTTTGAAGATCGCCCGCGGTCTCTGGAAACGTTCCTGCGGAGCTTCAAGCGGAAAGTAGACCAGAAACTGACCGGCAAGGCGGCCTAAGCATGCCAATCAAACCTACCCAACTGGGGGTCAAGTTTCTCTTTGAGCAAAACCATACGTTTGCCGTGCCCAAGTACCAGCGCGGATATGCTTGGGATGAAGACGCCATAGATGATTTTATCGAGGACTTATCGCGGTGCTTGAAGGTACGCGAGGCAGGTTCGGAGAAAAGCCACTTCTTTGGCGGTGTCGTTACGGTTCGCATGCCCGTCGCCAGCTCCAATCGCTCGAATTACGAAGTCATCGATGGCCAGCAGCGGCTGGCTTCCTTCGTAATGTTCGTCGCGGCGATTGTTCGCGGTATGCGGGGTATCGTCGGGGACCTGGCCAAAAAAGGAAACCTATCGGCGGAGGAGAGGAAGGCGAAGAAATTTCTCGAAGATACGATCGAGACGCTGCGGACCACATACCTGATCTACCGCGACGAGATTGATCTCGAATATGTCGAGGTCCCCAAACTCAAGCTTTCGGGCGCGGATGATGAGTTCTTCCAGAACATCATTGGAGAGAAGAAGGCCGTTTCGAAGAGGGCTTCACATGAGCGTATCCAGGCCGCCTGGGACCGGCTGGTCGGGTTCGTGGAGGACGCTCTTCTCAAGAGCGGTTCCCCATGGGAAAAAGCGAAGCGGTTGCAGCTTCTTGTGAACAGCGTGCTGGCCGCCGATTGCAGCGTGATTTTCATGTGCTCGGAGACGCGCAGCGAGGCCTACCAGATTTTCCAGGTGTTGAATGACCGCGGGGTCCATCTCACTGATGGTGATTTGCTGCGGGCGAGCACTTTGGAATTGCTGGACAGCAAGGGATTGGCATCAATCCAGAACAAGCTCGCTGAACGGTGGGACAGCGTGCTGGCCTATGCGCCGGGCGATATCGACAGCTACCTGCGCTGGTATTACTCTTCCCATGAAGGCAAGCGCCCGAAATCCTCCAACCTCGCCGATCAGTTCCTCGAATACCGCTTCAAGTGCAAGGACAAGTCATCGGCAACCAAAGCCGAAGCACAGGCCGTGCTCGAAGAGGTCGAGAGGATAGATACCGAGTTTGCGACGCTGCAAACGCTTGGTGACGGCGAGTGGCCCTATGAAGACCACAGCAAGGTGGTGAGCTGGGACAGGGAGCGTCTTCGGATGCTGGTGGTCCACCTGAAGCACACCAACGCCATGCCGCTGCTGCTATCGCTGAAAAATCTGGAGCCGAAGAAGTTTGCCGAGGCCATAGCAGCGCTGGAGCGATTCATTTTCCGGTTCAGGACAATTGGCAACGCCCACATCACCCCGATGACGGAGATTTATCTGCGTCATGCGAAGAAAATACGGGGAGATGCGAATTACGCGATCAAAGAGCTTCGCAAAGACCTACAGGAGCTGATCGACAAAGCGGTGCCGGACAGTGTTTTCGAAGCCAATCTTTCCGAAGTCAGGTATTCGCCGAGAAGCGGAAACGGCCATATCCGCTATCTCCTCATTACGCTTGAGGACTATGCCCAATGGTATGAGGGAGGGGCGAACGGCGTACCCAAATGCAAGGATAAAACCCGCGTATTCGACTTTTCCAACACGACTCTTGAACATATCTACCCGCGCTCGGCCAAGGGAAGCGAGAAGGTCGAGGATCTCGAGAAGAACAAGCACGCGCTGGGGAATTTGACGATTTTCGGCCCCAACGACAATGATGCGGCTGCCAACAAGTCCTTCGCGGAGAAGCGCCCTGTCCTGCAATCCTCAAATCTGAAGCTGAACCGCGATATCGGTGCGCATGCCGATTGGACGGCTGACAGGGTCGAGCAACGCACACAGTCCCTCGTGAATATGGCTTTGAAGGTTTTCGTACCGTAGGTCGGTTGATGTACCCGCTATTTGCGGGCCGCTTCGGTTCGATCTGCCGGCGAGTTCTGGGCATCCGTTCAAGTCCACAATGACGACAATGGCGCCGCTGCCAGCCGGTCGCCAAACGGCACGACATCGGTATTGTCATAGAGGACGGCGCCGAAGGCGAAGCGATCTCCGCAAGCCTCAGCGAGCGCTCGCAGGCCGGCGAAATCACCGGCCTTGACCGTTGCGCTGGCCTTGACCTCGATGGCGGCGATCTTCCCGTCGTCGCGCTCCAGCACGATGTCCACCTCGCGCATGTCCCGATCCCGAAAATGATACGGCGTCAGCCGCAGGTCCGAGGCCGTCATCAGCTTCAGCACTTCGGAGAACACGAAGCTCTCCAACGGTCCGCCGAACGTCCCGCGATCCGCCTTGACCCTGTCGAACGTCAGCCCTCGCGCGCTGGCCAGAAGGCCGGAATCGAGGAAATGCAGCTTCGGCGTCTTCACGATGCGTTTCAGCGCATTGGTGAACCAGGGCCGCACCGTCGCAATGAGGAATACCTGTTCGAGCAGGCCGACATAGCGCTGTCCGGTCTTGTGGCTGACATTGATGCCGGCGCCGAGCTGCGAATAATTGGCCAGTTGGCCGGAATGCTCAGCCAGCAGCCGCACGAATTTGGGAAGCTCGGTCAGCTTCTCCACGTCGGCGATATCCCGCAGATCTCGGGTGAGGATGGAGGACAGATAGGACCGCGCCCAGTCCTGCCGCCGCCGCTCGCTTTCGCGGGCGATCGCTTCGGGAAAACCGCCGCGCAGGACGAGGTGGACGAGATCATCGCCGACGATGGCCTTGGGCTGACTTTCCAGCTTCCCCGCGAAGAGGCGTTCGAGAAATTCCGGGCTCCGGCCCTCGATCTCGGCCTGGGCCAGCGGCAGCATCTGGAGGGTTTCCATCCGGCCAGCCAGACTGTCCGCCACCCTTGGCAAGGTCAGCACATTTGCCGAGCCCGTAAGGAGAAACCGGCCTGGGCGATAATCTTCGTCGACCGTCTTCTTGATCGCCAGCAGCAGGTCGGGTGCGCGCTGGATCTCGTCGATGATCGCCTTGTCCAGGCCCCGGATGAAGCCAGCCGGGTCGGATTGGGCAGCGTCCAGAACCGTCTGGTCGTCGAGTGTGATATAAGACCGGCCAGCGTCGCCCATTTTTCGGACGAGCGTCGTCTTCCCCGCCCGGCGCGGTCCCACGATCAGGACCACGGGCGTATCCGACAGGGCCTCCTCCGCCTGGCGCTCTATAAATCGTTTGAACATCCCGGTCCCCGAATCCTCGACAGTTTGGAACTATCCATATCGGCTGATTGGAAGTCAATAGCCCGCTAATTGGAACTAAGTAAACCGCGATCTGGAAGCCCCCGGGAGGGGAAGCCTTCCCCTGCGGCCGAGCCTGTAGTCTCGGCCGACCCCTTCTGCGGGGAGACCCCGCAACGCCCCCTTTAGAGGGAGAGTGCGGAGGGGTTTTCCGTGACGGGTTGGAAGCTGGAGGAGAGGCCTCCGGCGCCCGTCGCGGAGAACCGCGATGACGAGACATGACCGCACCGCTCGCGCCGGCTCAGCCCGGACGAGCCTCTATGACGAAATCACCGACAAGATCATGGCCGAGCTGGAGGGCGGCCGCGTGCCCTGGGCCCAGCCCTGGGGGAGCGCGGCGGCCAAGGCGCCGCTCGCCATGCCGAAGAATGCCGCGACCGGCCGGCAATATTCCGGGATCAATGTGCTGATCCTGTGGGGCGCCGTGATCGAGCACGGCTTTCCAGGCCAGAGCTGGCTGACCTTCCGCCAGGCCCTCGCGCTCGGCGGCAATGTGCGCAAGGGCGAGCGCGGCACGACCGTCGTCTATGCCGATCGCTTCACCCCCGAGGACGAGAGGCGGCGCGCCCGCGAGACGGGCGAGGAAGCGCAGGCCATCCCGTTCCTCAAGCGCTTCACGGTCTTCAATGCCGCGCAATGCGAGAACCTCCCCGAAGAAATCGCGGCGACCGCGCCGCCCCCCGAACCCGGCCTGATCGAGCCGAGGGTCGAGGCGCTGATCGAGGCCACCGGCATCGACTTCCGTATCGGCGGCAACCGCGCCTTCTATGTTCCCGCGCAGGACTATGTGATGGTCCCGCCGCCGCAGGCGTTCTTCGAGCCGATCAACTGGCACCGCACCGCCCTGCACGAATGTTCCCATGCCAGCGGCGCCCCCCAGCGTCTGAACCGCGATCTCTCCGGTTCCTTCGGCTCGAAGAAATATGCCTTCGAGGAGCTGGTGGCGGAGATCTCGGCGGCCTTCTGCTGCGCCGCGCTCGGCATCGTGCCGACCGTCCGGCACGCCGATTACATCGGTTCCTGGCTCGAGGTCATGCGCGAGGACAACCGCGCCGTGGTCCGCGCCGCATCGCAGGCCAGCAAGGCGGCCGACTGGCTGCTGGCCCACCTGCCTGACGATAACACCGCGAGCGGCGATGCAGCCATCGCGAACGACGGGAGGGTCGCGGCATGATCCTCCTGACCGACGAACTGCGCACAAAGCTTCTCGCCAATGGCCGTCAACGCGATGGCGACCACATCCCGGTGGTCAAGTTC